>PVML01017047.1_pt1:167500-464231 | contig 464231 bp, 407 predicted proteins | sample 1853371 | NCBI WGS metagenome assembly PVML01 (sample SAMN08533508, study PRJNA380276) | Human gut metagenome, whole genome shotgun sequencing project. | isolation source: participant 1, chromium library | host: Homo sapiens | collected 2017 | reverse complement strand
AAAACGGCACTCTGCCTGTGCTTCTACGGACAGAGGAAGATGAACTGCCATCTGGTCACCGTCGAAGTCGGCGTTGAACGCGGTACAAACAAGTGGATGCAGCTTAATCGCTTTACCTTCTACCAGAATCGGCTCAAATGCCTGGATACCAAGTCTGTGCAGTGTAGGAGCACGGTTTAACATAACCGGATGCTCTTTAATAACATCTTCCAGAACATCCCATACTTCTGTCTGAAGCTTTTCAACCATCTTCTTTGCATTCTTAATGTTGTGAGCAGTACCGTTTGCTACTAACTCTTTCATTACGAATGGCTTGAACAGCTCGATCGCCATTTCTTTTGGCAGACCGCACTGATAGATCTTTAATTCAGGACCAACAACGATAACAGAACGTCCGGAATAGTCAACACGCTTACCTAACAGGTTCTGACGGAAACGTCCCTGCTTACCCTTTAACATATCGGAAAGAGACTTAAGAGCACGGTTTCCAGGTCCTGTTACAGGACGGCCGCGGCGGCCATTGTCGATCAGGGCATCAACTGCTTCCTGAAGCATACGCTTTTCGTTGCGGACAATGATATCCGGAGCGCCAAGCTCTAACAGTCTTGCCAGACGGTTATTACGGTTGATGATTCTTCTGTATAAGTCGTTTAAGTCACTGGTTGCAAAACGTCCTCCGTCCAGCTGTACCATAGGACGGATATCCGGCGGGATAACAGGAATAACATCCATGATCATCCATTCAGGGCGGTTTCCGGAACTTAAGAATGCCTCTACAACTTCCAGACGCTTGATGATCCTTGCACGTTTCTGGCCGCTTGCATCGATCAGCTGCTTTCTTAACTCAGCAGAATCTTTTTCCAGGTCGATTGCTTTTAACAGCTCCTGGATCGCCTCAGCACCCATTCCTACACGGAATGCAGTGCTGCTGCCATATTTTTCTACTTCTTCACGGTATTCCTTTTCAGATAATACCTGCTTGTACTGAAGGCTTGTTACGCCTGGATCCAGTACAACATAAGAAGCAAAGTACAGAACTTTCTCCAGAGTTCTTGGAGAAATATCAAGGATCAGACCCATACGGCTTGGGATTCCCTTGAAGTACCAGATATGGGAAACAGGAGCAGCAAGCTCAATACGTCCCATACGCTCTCTTCTGACACTGGACTTGGTAACTTCAACGCCGCAGCGATCACAGATCACGCCTTTATAACGGATCTTCTTGTACTTTCCGCAGTGGCACTCCCAGTCCTTGCTCGGTCCGAAGATTCTCTCACAGAAAAGTCCGTCTTTCTCAGGTTTTAAAGTTCTGTAGTTAATGGTCTCAGGCTTCTTTACAACGCCGTGATCCCACCAGTCTTTCCACTCCTTAGAAGGAGCGCCTGCAGGCTCAGGCATACGGTTGCGCATTGCACCCTGCTCCCACCATTCTTTCCACTGCTTGCTTGGCTTATCTGCAGGCTCCGGAGTTCTGTGTGTCCAGGAGCGGATCTTTTCAGGGGAAGCCAGACCTATTTTAATGGCATCAAACGCCATTGGATGATAAGTTTCATTTGTTGTTTCCGGCATGAGCTTATACTCCCTTCTATTATTCGTTCTCACTGTCATCTGTATATGCGTCATACAGATCATCTGTATAATCGTCGTTTGTTTCCTTGGAATCAGATTCTACATTCACAAGCTCATTATTCTTGAATTCCTGCTCCTGATATCCGTAATTGGAGTAAGACTCTCTGTCATTGTAATGACGGTCGCCTTCCAGCATAGCGCGCAGTTCTGTATCGCCGTAGTCGATGCTCTCTGCCATCTCTACTTCTGTACCATCTTCTCTCTGAACCTGAACATCCAGACCCAGGGACTGCATTTCTTTCAGAAGTACCTTGAAGGATTCCGGAACGCCTGGCTCAGGAATATTTTCGCCCTTGATGATAGCCTCGTATGTCTTAACACGGCCAACTACGTCGTCAGACTTAACAGTCATGATCTCCTGCAGGGTGTAGGAAGCACCATATGCTTCCAGAGCCCAAACCTCCATCTCTCCGAAACGCTGTCCGCCGAACTGTGCTTTACCACCCAGAGGCTGCTGTGTAACCAGGGAGTAAGGACCGGTAGAACGTGCATGGATCTTATCATCTACCAGATGATGCAGTTTCAGGTAATGCATGTGTCCGATGGTTACTGCGCCGTCGAAGTATTCGCCGGTACGTCCATCACGAAGACGTACTTTACCATCACGGCTGATCGGTACGCCTTCCCAGAGTTTTCTGTGCTCTAAGTGGGAACCAAGATAATCCATTACCTCAGGTTTTAAAGTATCTTTATATTTAGCTTCAAACTCTTCCCATGGAGTATTTACATAGTCGTTTGCAAGTTCCAGAGTATCCTGGATATCATTCTCGTTTGCGCCATCGAAGATAGGAGTAGAAACATTGAAGCCAAGTGCCTTAGCTGCAAGGCTTAAGTGGATCTCCAGCACCTGTCCGATGTTCATACGGGAAGGTACGCCCAGTGGGTTCAGTACGATGTCCAGAGGACGGCCGTTTGGAAGGAATGGCATATCTTCTACAGGAAGTACACGGGAAACAACACCCTTGTTACCATGACGTCCAGCCATCTTATCACCAACAGAGATCTTACGTTTCTGGGCAATGTAGATACGAACAGTCTGGTTTACACCTGGTGCAAGTTCATCACCATTTTCTCTTGTGAATACCTTTGCGTCTACGATGATACCGTAAGCACCATGCGGTACCTTTAAGGAAGTATCACGTACTTCTCTTGCTTTCTCACCGAAGATAGCTCTTAACAGTCTCTCTTCAGCAGTCAGTTCTGTTTCTCCCTTTGGAGTAACCTTTCCTACCAGGATATCTCCGGCACGGACTTCCGCACCGATACGGATGATACCACGTTCATCCAGATCCTTTAATGCATCTTCACCAACACCAGGTACGTCACGGGTGATCTCTTCCGGTCCTAACTTGGTATCACGTGCTTCTGCCTCGTATTCTTCAATATGAACAGATGTATAAACATCATCACGTACCAGACGCTCAGAAAGAAGAACCGCATCCTCGTAGTTGTAACCTTCCCAGGTCATGAATCCGATCAGCGGGTTCTTACCAAGGGCGATCTCACCGTTGCATGTGGAAGGACCGTCTGCGATAACCTCACCGGCTTCTACGTGATCATTCTTATAAACAATCGGTTTCTGGTTGTAGCAGTTGCTCTGGTTGCTTCTCTTAAACTTGGTCAGGTGATATACATCACGGTTTCCATCAGAGTCTCTCTTAATGATGATCTCGTTGGAAGCGGAACGCTCAACAACACCTGCGTTCTTTGCAACAACACAAACACCGGAGTCAACGGCAGCTTTGCCTTCAATACCGGTACCTACTACAGGAGCCTCTGTACTTAACAGCGGCACAGCCTGACGCTGCATGTTGGATCCCATCAGCGCACGGTTCGCATCGTCGTTCTGAAGGAATGGGATCATAGCAGTCGCAACAGAGAATACCATCTTAGGAGAAACGTCCATCAGGTCGATGGTGCTCTTTCTGAACTCAGAAGTCTCTGTACGGAAACGTCCGGATACATTATTATGAACAAAGTGACCATCTTCATCCAACGGCTCATTCGCCTGTGCTACGATGAAGTTGTCCTCTTCGTCTGCAGTCAGATATACAACTTCGTCAGTAACCTTTGGATTAGCTGCGTCTGTCTTATCTACCACACGGTAAGGTGCTTCAATAAAGCCATACTGATTTACTCTTGCATAACTTGCAAGGGAGTTGATCAAACCGATGTTAGGACCTTCAGGGGTCTCGATTGGGCACATACGGCCATAATGTGTATAGTGTACATCTCGTACCTCGAATCCGGCACGATCTCTTGACAGACCGCCAGGACCTAAGGCAGACAAACGTCTCTTATGTGTCAGTTCTGACAGCGGGTTGTTCTGATCCATGAACTGGGACAGCTGGGAACTTCCGAAGAATTCCTTTACAGCAGCTGTAACAGGTTTGATGTTGATCAGGGACTGTGGTGTAATGCCATCTACATCCTGAGTTGTCATACGTTCTCTTACAACACGCTCCATACGTGACAGACCGATACGGTACTGGTTCTGAAGCAGTTCACCTACGGCACGGATACGACGGTTGCCTAAGTGGTCGATATCATCAGATGTACCAACCTGCTCTTCCAGATGCATGTTGTAGTTGATGGAAGCTAAGATATCTTCCTTTGTAATGTGCTTCGGGATCAGATCATGGATATTTCTTCTGATTTCTTCCTTGAGCATCTCTTCGTCGTCACCTGCTTTTTCCAGGATCGGAGCCAGAGCCGGATAATATACTAATTCAGAAACACCAACCTCTTCCGGATCAAAGGAAACATAAGCGCCAAGTTCAACCATCATATTGGAAAGAACTTTCTGCTTTCTGTTGATTCCCTCTACCCATACAAAAGGAACAGCAGAGTTCTGAACCTTCATAGCGGATTCTTTATCTAACTTTGTACCAGCTTCTGCAATGATCTCACCAGTTGTGGTATCTACTACATCTTCTGCCAGTACCTGTCCGTTCAGACGGAACTTAAAGGACAGCTTCTTATTGAATTTATAACGTCCGACTTTTGCCAGGTCATATCTTCTAGGATCGAAGAACATGCTGTTTAACAGACTTTCAGCACTGTCTACAGACAGCGGCTCGCCTGGGCGGATCTTCTTATACAGTTCCAACAGACCATCCTGATAATTATCAGATGTATCTTTTCCAAAGCTTGCAAGCAGTTTTGGCTCCTCACCAAACAGATCTAAGATCTCTGCGTTGGTTCCATAGCCTAAAGCACGGATCAGTACAGTAACCGGTACTTTACGGGTTCTGTCTACACGAACATAAAATACATCGTTGGAATCAGTTTCATATTCCAGCCATGCACCACGGTTTGGGATAACCGTACATGTAAACAACTCTTTACCTACCTTATCATGTCCGATCCCGTAGTAAATACCAGGGGAACGTACAAGCTGGCTGACGATAACACGTTCTGCACCGTTAATCACAAATGAACCGGTATCTGTCATCAGAGGCAGATCACCCATAAATATCTCATGTTCATTCATTTCATCTTTATCTTTATTGTACAGTCTGACCTTTACCTTAAGCGGTGCGGCGTAAGTAGCATCCCGTTCTTTACACTCTTCGATGGTATACTTGATATCATCTCTGCACAATGTAAAGTCAACGAATTCCAGACTTAAATGTCCTGCAAAATCCGCGATAGGAGAGATATCAGCAAACGCTTCCTTCAGTCCTTCATCTAAGAACCACTGGTAGGAGTCTTTCTGAATCTCGATCAGGTTAGGCATCTGAAGGACTTCCTTCTGCCTTGAATAGCTCATTCTTACGCTTTTCCCGGCCGGTACCGGACGTATTCTGCTTTTCTCCATTGACGTTTCACCCCTGTTTTCTTATTTGGTTGCAGCGGTTTTAAAGGATTTTTCTTTCTTTTTTCATCCTTTTTCCACTGCTGTCGTTCTCGGTAATCGGGCGTCAGCAAATGGGCGCAATAAGCCCAGAACGCCACAATAATGCACTCTCCATAATATCATACATTTGTCAAGGTGTCAAGAATTTTTCTTGCTTTTTTTTATTATAGATGATATACTATATTAGAATGTCTTGGGGCATGTCCAATCAAGCCCGCGGGAACTATACTACAGTTCGGAGGTATACCTTATGTTAAATACCGTTTTAAACATACTGCTGGTGATCCTCATCATTGCAGCTATCATCCTGGCTATCCTGTATTTCCTTGGAAATAAACTTCAGAAACGCCAGTTAGAACAGCAGCAGATGTTAGATGCCACCGCTCAGACCGTGTCTCTTCTGGTTATTGATAAGAAGAAACTGAAGCTGACTCAGGCAGGTCTTCCAAAAATGGTAGTTGACCAGACTCCAAAGTACATGCGCTGGACCAAGGTTCCGGTTGTAAAAGCAAAGATCGGACCAAAGATCGTTACTCTGATCGCTGATGCAAGAGTGTTTGAATGCCTTCCTGTTAAAACAGAAGCCAAGGTTGTTTTAAGCGGTATCTACATCACTCAGATCAAGAGTGTACGCGGAGGTGCTATTCCAACTCCTCCAAAGAAAAAGGGATTTTTTGCAAGATTCCGTAAAGATGCATAAGATGGGGCGTAAAAAGCCAGACCTGATCGAGGGTCTGGCTTTTTTATTTATTGACAGGACTGCACATCCACCAGGATGCGGCAGTCTGACATGTGCTCATAATTAATATCCAGGGCATAATCCACATTCACTTTCAGGCTGTCCGGCTGCTCATCCACAGCAAAGTGATTCGCCTGTATTCCCACTACCATTTCACCAAAAGGTGTACTGTAACAGGATACATTTTTCCGGTTCTTTTCAAACAGCATGTGGGTAATGGCTGTCCCCTTTTTGGTAATATCCATTGAGGTAGGCGTGATCTTGATGATATTTTTTACCGGTTCTTTAAAACCTTCCAGGAGTTCTTCATAGAGAATATAGTGTTTCCCGTTTTTCTGGTAATAATCTCCCCGGACGATCATCTCCACATCATTGTCCTCTTCGTCCATAGTATGGACACCGCGGATGGTGATCAGTACATCTTTTGTCATGTTATTCCTCTTTTCTTTAAACATGTTCTCTCGGAATCTTTTTGTGCCTGATTTTGCAAGATGATTTTTTGTCAGTTGTGCCCAAATTTCTGAAGCGTACGCGGTGCGTACGTTGATGAAATTCGGGTGCGGCTGGCGGAAAATCAGCTGCAAAAGCAGGTGCAGGAAAGACTTCGAGAGAACATAAACCTATCCTGCTCTGATCAGAAACGCTCCAGAGCATGGCTCATCAGTTTATCCACCAGTTCTTCTTTATTAATGCCTCTTGCTTCCCAGAGCATCGGATACATACTGATGGCAGTAAATCCAGGCATTGTATTGATCTCATTAAATACTACTTCTCCATTTTCCTTTACAAAAAAGTCTACACGGGAAAGTCCGTATCCGTCTACTGCCTTGAAAATAGCCACTGCTGCTTTTCTTACTTCTTCTGTTGCATTGCCTGGAAGTACCGGGTCAGTTACAGTCTTGGACTCTGCATTGTAATACTTTGCATCGAAATCATAAAAATCTGCTGCTGCCAGGATTTCTCCTACGCCAGAAGCTGCTACTTCTTCTTTTCCGCCGCCAAATACAGCACATTCGATCTCACGGCCGATAATGGTTTCTTCTACCAGGATCTTTCTGTCATGCTTTGCAGCCTCTTTTAAACCTGCTTCCAGTTCTGCTCTGTTTTCTGCCTTGCTGACGCCTTTGGAAGAACCTGCATTGGAAGGTTTGATAAATACCGGATATGCAAAATGATTTTCAATGCGTGCTGCTACAGCATCCATATCTGCCAGCTGCTCGCTCATAACAGGCTCATAATCAGCCTGGCGGATACCCAGATTATTTACAATGATCTTTGTATACAATTTATCCATACCAACTGCGGATGCTAATACACCGCAGCCTACATAAGGGATCTTTGCCAGTTCCAGAAGGCCCTGAATGGTTCCGTCTTCGCCGTGAAGTCCATGAAGAACCGGGAAAACAAGATCAAGTTTTACTTCTGTTACTTTATCTCCATCCATAAGAAGCGCACATTTTTTCGTTGCATCTGGAAGGATCACTGCTGATACATTGCCCTTTCTCCACTCACCGCTTCTGATGTCTTCTACAGAATCTGTCTTGATCCAGTATCCGTCTAATGTAATACCAATAAGAAGCAGATCATATTTTTCTTTGTTGATGCGGTCGATCACATTTGCTGCAGACATGCAGGAAACTTCATGTTCTGATGACTGTCCGCCAAAAATGACTGCTGCTGTTTTTCTTTCCATTTTTATATCTCCCTTATACCATTTCTTTTTCAGAAATCTTTCTTTTCTCAAATTTTACCGTTTACAGTATAGCATATGTGGCAATAAATACAAATAGAAAGTTGAAAGGAAGTTATGCTTATGAAACCTGTATCTTACTGCCGTAAATGGCTTTTTTGTTCTCTTGCCTGCTTTTTTACCGCTTTTCTCATTGCAGTCTCTGCCAATACCTGTAAACAGGAAGCCGACGCCAGCCGCATTTCCCCATATGTACTGCGCTTTCATATTTTAGCTGAAAGCAACTCAAAAACAGACCAGGAACTGAAATTAAAAGTGCGGGATCAGGTTCTCTCCTATATCCGCGAAAATGCTCCTGACGATCCTTCTAAAACAGAACTGGCTTTCTGGCTCCTTTCCCACAGAAATGAGGTCATCTTTGAAGCAAAGCAGATACTGGCACATTCCGGCTGTGAAGCGGATGTAAACCTTAGTCTGAGCCATGACCATTTTCCTGCAAAAACATATGGAAATGCCTTCTTTCCCTGCGGTTATTATGACGCAGCCCGCATTACTATAGGTAAAGGAAAAGGACGCAACTGGTGGTGCGTCCTCTATCCCAGTCTCTGTTTTACAGATCCGGATCCTGCTATAAACGAGACATCCTCTGATGGATATTCCCTTGTCTTTGAAACTGCGCCAAGACCGGAACTGCATCTTGGACTTTTAGATGCTGCAAAACAGCTTTTCAAGCAGAAGGTTTAGGCTTTCTGCTTATCTAACATCTCCATAAGAGCCTCGTCGCTTTCGTCGATCCAGACATCTTCTTCATCTGCATTTAATCCCAGATAAACAGCCAGTGTGCGCTCATCATCACTGTTGTTCCAGCGGCTGATATAACGGTCGATCTCTTCAAATTCGATCTCTCCTGCAAGATAACGTTCTTTGAAAGTCTTTTCTTCCATCTTATCTTCTCCTTTTTTTCCAAGAGTACATTTCCCCTTTATCTTCTTCCACGGCCCCGCACAGGCATCACATCTTCCTGCTCTTTGATGTTCTTAGAAACCGTGATCTCCTGATTATCAATATGTTCTCTGGCCGCATTCTTTGCCTCTGCAATATTGCGGGCCTTAATAGCCGTTAAAATGTGTTCATGCTCTACAACTAAGATCTGACGCTTGTCCTCATCTTTGATGTATTCCAGGCGATAACGATACATCTGCTCTCTTAAATTATTTAAGATCTGCACCAGTTTGTCATTTCCTGTTCCCAGATAGATCACATCATGGAATGCTTCATCAGTCTCGGCAATGTTCATGGCATTCCCCTTATGAATGGCATTCTTAAAGTCATTCTGGCGTTCGCCTAACTGTTTGATCTCTTCATCTGTCATTCTCTGGCATGCCAGCTCGATGGCCAGTTCTTCCAGGGACCGACGTACTTCCAGAACATCACGAAGGCTTTTTTCAGAGATCTTGGCAACTTCGGCGCCTTTTCGAGGGATCATAAGAACCAGGCCTTCCAGTTCCAGCTTACGGATCGCTTCACGGATCGGTGTGCGGCTTACACCTAATTTTTCTGCCAGCTGGATTTCCATCAGTCTTTCTCCTGGAGCCAGTTCTCCCTTTAAAATAGCCTGACGCAATGTGTTAAATACAACATCACGAAGAGGCAGGTATTCGTTCATATTGACTTTAAAATTATTTTCCATCTTAAGACCATTCCTTTCTGTATTTTATTTGTATTTTATTTATGTCTCATCCGCATTTTGCCGGGTACGTTTCACATTAAAAAAATTCGTAAGATATACCTGTTTTGCCAGTTTGGAAGCGTCACCATAACGAAGCTTTTCATAAGCATTCTGAGCTGCCTGAGGATTGGTAAACAGTCCAAATACCGTAGGACCGCTTCCGCTCATCATAGCGTTAACAGCGCCTTCTTCTTTCATCACCTGCTCAATCTCACCAATCACAGGATACTTTCCTGCTGTAACAAGTTCCAGTACATTTCCAAATTTTCTGGCTATTTCATGGATATTTTTCCGGTCAATGGCAGCTAACATACCATCTATATCCGGGTGATCTTCTGGTTTTAATTCCATCGCATCCAGGCTTTCGTATACTACTTTCGTAGAAACACTGATCCCAGGCTTGGCGATCAGCACCTGACACTGAGGGATCTGGGGAAGAGGCGTTAATTCTTCACCGATTCCTTCGGAAAGGGCAGTTCCACGCATCAGGCAGTAGGGAATGTCTGCCCCCAGCTTTACACCCCGCTCCATCAGTTCTTTTGTACTCAGGCCCAGGCCAAACATTTTATTGACTCCAAAAAGGACGGCTGCTGCATCAGTACTTCCCCCCGCCATTCCTGCTGATACGGGAATGAACTTTTTAAGCTGTATGGAAACACCTTCTTTAACTGAGAACTCTTCCATTAAAAGAGCTGCCGCCCGGTAAGCCAGATTCTGTTCATTATTTGGAAGATAGAACAGATTGGTCTCTAAGCGGATCCCAGGCTCTTTTGTCCTGTAAAGTTCAATACGGTCATGAAGTCCTACGGTCTGCATGATCATGCGCACATCATGATACCCGTTATCTCTTCTTCCCAGTACATCCAACGCCAGATTTATCTTTCCATATGCTTTAAGGCGTAAATGTGTGATCATAGCTGCTGTCCCCTTTTTCTCGATTCATTGATACTGCCGGACTGCCTGGCAATCCGCAAAACATTTGTAATACATAATATTGTATACAATAATTTTACATGATTTTCAAGGGTGAAAACATTAAAAAAGTATTAAAAAACATTAAGAGGGCCCACCGGCCCTCTTATATATGATCGTGTTCTATTATTATTACTTGCTTTTTAAGCTCTGGATGGCATCCTCAATCTCTTTGTTGTTTTCATCTAATAAAGGTGAAAGACCGCTGGTATGATCTGTTTCCTCTTCTTTTGGAATATAATTTTTGAAAATAGCTGTAAGGAAGTAGGAATTTACAAATGCGATCAGTGGAAATCCAAAAAGCAGCAACAGCATGGCAGCCTGAGGCACCATAAACAGTGCAAAATAGACGCCCACCAACAGCATTCCATCTACTGCCAGCATGGCAATGGTCTGAATCAGGTGACGCACAGACATAAAAATCGCATTAATCAGCGTGCGTCTGATGGTATTATAAAATCTTGCCTGAAGAGGGAATACATAGGTAACAATAAATAGCAGGATCAACGTCATACCGCCTAAGATCGCTGTAAGTACTGTCTTTATAACAGAAGGAAACGTCATGGTAATACCTGCTGCAGCTGCTCCCCCTAAAATAAACCAAAGATCAAAAGCAACCAGCGCTCCTGCCACAAGGAGTAAAAGCCAGATGGCTGTAGCCTGCTTGAAGTTCTGGCAAAAAGAGCGGAAAAAGGATCGGATCGTGGAATCATCTTCATCCCGCACCAGTTTTAAAGTAACATAATATACGGCTGTGGTTGCTGCTCCTGCAGTAAATACCGGAATACAGCAGATCAGCCACAAAAGATTCAAAAGTATCAGGTCTCCCAGCTTTCCTATAAAGCGCCAGACCGGATTATCATAATTAAAAAGTCCCTGTAACATATTTTATCCTCATCTTTCCTGAACTGTATGTTATATCTTACCACATTTAGCCTGATCAAGGAAGTCCCTTATTCCAATTGCCCATATCCTTTTACTGCAAAATCTAACCTGACAAAGGCAGCAAAAAATGCGTTACTGTTCATGCGTTGCATGACCAGTAACGGAATTTGCCGTGGCTTCGCATTTAAATACGGCAAATTCCCGCTGCCACTACGTTATCGTACGGCACTTTCGGTTCCAAAAGTGCCTACCCATGTACAGTAACAAAAATGCTCCTAAAACTGGCGCGAAAAAGGAATGAAGAGTTGCAGGTGTCTGGTTTTTCAGTTATACTATAACGTAATCGGCACACAGAAAGCAGGTGCCTTTCTGAAAGGAACTGAACACATCATGGAACTGAAAAGAAGCTTGAAAAGTGAACTTGAAAAATTAAAAAAGATGTCCGCCAAAGATAAGATCTGGTATATTTTTGAATATTATAAATTTCATATGATCGCAATTTTATTTGTTTTTGTTCTGTTATGGGTAGTAGGCAGCAGTATCTACCGCCAAACTTTTACCACCCGTCTTACATTGGCTGTTGTTAATGACTATTCCGGCGGTAATTCTTCTATGGACCCATTAGAAAGCAATCTGAAAGAAGCCCTTGGCTGCGGAAAAAAGGACCTGATCGAGATCAATTCCGGTCTATTCGTCAATACAGATGAAACTCAGTCTTCCGAATATTCCTATGCCAGTATGGCAAAGATTGCAGCTCTGTCAGCAGGTGGTGACCTGGATATCATGATTGCAGATTCAGAAACCTTAAAACACTATGAATCTCAGGGGGCATTTCTCAATCTGAGTGATTTTTTACCGGAAGATCTGAAGGAACGTGCCGAAAAAGAAGGCCTTTTCCTCTATACTGACAATAAAAACGGACAGTCTGAAGCTGCTGCCATTTCACTGGATTCAACTGATTTTGCTGATATGACCGGTGCCACGATCCAGTCTCCTTATCTGGCTGTTATCGCATCCTCTCAGCATACAGAAGATACACTTCGGGCCATTTGCTGGCTGTTTGGTCAGAAATAACTTTTACAACATCCATTCCACGGCTTTCTGCCAGTGCGCAGGACGCCTTGTTTGTTTCCTCGATCCATGCACAGAGTCTGGCTGACAATACTTCATGGGAATAGGAAAGAATGGCACTTACTGCTTCTTTCGCATAACCGTTTTTCCTGAAAGGCTTAAAAATATGGTACCCCAGTTCCAGCCAGTATAAATCATCTGGAAGTGCCGGCAGCGCCTGTAGTGCCGCTTCTGGAAGATCCGGATTGCTGACACCTGCTATACCGATCAGCTTATCCTGCATTTCTGCTGCCACTACAGCGTTTTGGCCGGCTTTATTTTGAACCGGCGCTTTTTTTTCTCTTTTCTTCAGCACAGCCCAGGTTCCATATTCATAAAATCCATACTGGTTCTTTATATACACTTCCAGCTTGGCCGGATCTCTGAATATCTCTTCTTCCTTCCCATACTCTTCTTCCGGTATACTTTCTGCATCTTCTTTTACCAGTTCCCGGATGCGCAGCTGATCTGTTTCATCAATCAGCCACGGAAGCCCCAGATGGCGGCGCAGGATCAACTCCACAAGTTCCTCTGTTGCATACTCCATAGAAGGGATCACATAAGGTATTCCCTTAAATTCTGTTTTCCCATCATTTTGTGCTCCTGCATCCAGACAACCTAAAACAGCCCTTCCAGAAGCTTTCGCCTCCAAAAGGGCCTGCAGTTCATCGGATATAAGAAGCGTATGTTTTTTTCCTTCTATAAAAAGAGTCCGCTCCTGTTTCATACGATCCTATCTCCTGAAGAAATCATTTTTCTGACTTTTCCGGTACATGAGCTGTCAGCTATCAGCACTTCTCTGGCTCCGGATATTCTACTCCAAAGGTATCTACAGTCATAGATTTGATCTTCTGTTCCTTTAATGGGCGGTCAGAATAATCAGTGCGCTCATTTGCGATCTTATCTACGATGTTCATTCCCTCTGTGATCTTTCCAAATGCCGCATATGCGCCATCCAGATGAGGTGCATCCTTATGCATAATAAAGAACTGGGAACCAGCAGAGTTTGGCATCATGGATCTTGCCATAGATAAAACGCCTTCTGTATGCTTTAAGTCGTTCTTTACACCGTTCTGGCTGAACTCACCTTTAATGCTGTAACCTGGGCCGCCCATGCCTGTTCCCTGTGGGCATCCGCCCTGGATCATAAATCCACGGATAACTCTGTGGAAGATCAGACCATCATAATAACCTTTCTTTACCAGACTGATAAAGTTATTTACTGTGTTTGGTGCTACTTCCGGATATAACTCTGCTTTCATCACATCACCATTTTCCATGGTAATAGTAACAACTGGATTTGCCATTGTCTTTTCGTCTCCTTAAATACATTTTCTAGATATGCCCTGTAAGCAGGCTCTTTCTGTTTAATATACCAGATTGCAGGCTGGTTGTCCAGTGAGGTCCTGTGGCAACCTCACTGAACAATTTCCTACTTCAAAACGCACCGAACTATTTGATCAGAACATGTTGCAATATCTCCAGGCGGTTCTTGGCAAAGCACAAGCAAAAGTATCGAGGAAATGTCCCCTCAGTTTCAGGATTCTGTTGAAAATTATTTCATATATAAAACATCAGAGTTTTCACAAAAACTCCATTGTAAAGCAGCTTCCGCTTCTTTAAAAGATAGTAAAACACCAACAGCCAATCCTGATTACTTCATTTCCTATAAAGAAATCTGTACTAATATTGGCAGCAACGATCCAGAATCTCTGAAACCTGAAAATCGTGCAAATGATATCAAAAAACTTGTTTACAATGTTATTTAGCAAATTCGAATACTGAAAAACCATTATCCGAATCTCAATATTCATGTAGATACACATGGCGGATTACGAACCAGCCAGGAAATTTTAAATAGTGTTCTTTCGCTTTTGCAAATGGAAGGAATTTTAATTGACCCAAACAACATCCACGCAGTAGACTTTATTGATACAAATAGCCAAGCGAAAAAGCCCCAAAAGAATCCTGCTCCCGTTGCGAATGCCGCTGAAGAACCCACAGAAGAATTTCCAACCACATTCCTGACCTCCGGAAAAGATATTTTTTCTATTATGAATTTCGTTTCCGGCATTCACGAATGCAGTAACTATGGACAGGTTAAGTCCTTAAATTTGACTGTGGATAAAAAAAACCGTCCTGCCGAAAAAAAGATCCTGCAATTTATGCAGACCATAGCCGAAGGTATTCAATTATGTGATGTTGTAAAATTTGAAAATGGATTAAGAGATCTTTCAGACGCACTTAGTAAGCTAAAAAAAGCACCCCGTGATATCAAAAATACCGGTTATCTTACGCTGTTCCAGGAATTGATCCGTGACAGCTATGGAACAAAACTTCTGGATAACAAACACCGCAGTACCATCGATGAAATCAAGTGGTGTCTTGAAAAAGGGGTTATCCAGCAGGCTCTTACTCTTTTGGAAAGCAAAATGCCGACAAAAATGATCCAACACAAGTTTTTAGTTTCTAAAGCTCATGACAACCAGAAACAATTATTTACAAAATCTGGAAATGAAATTGCACCTAATACACGAAACTATCTGTTAAAGAGGAAAATTCCTAAAAACAATGTTAGTCCGTTGGAAAATGTGATCGTAGAACAAACCGGCTATATGCGGCACTGGGAAATTTAAACGATATAAGAACAGTATAAAGTAACTCTGGAAGGTTCAATTCCTGACCCTGAGGATAAAAGGCACAAAAGGCGGATCAAAGTATTTGAGCCTTTCTATATCCAGGAAAATCCAGATGCGCTTCACGAAATCAATATCATGATCCGGCTTCATATGCAGTTAAAGCAGGAACGTAATGCCACAAACCACGCTGGTGAATCAGAAGAACGCAGCAGCATTAAAACAATCCAAAATGCTTTAAAATGTTATATTATCTTATATAACGATATTTTAAAAAAGCTTCACATCTAAATCTAAACACTCATGATACCCTGACCTAACGAGTGTATGAGAAAATCTCTGTAAATAAGATTCTTCTATGATAATTAAGGGCAATAAGCTTACGGATTAGGCTTATCGCCCTTGTCTTATATATAACAGTTGCTTACAGGCATGTCAAGGGCAGGCGGTTTCCCGCCTGTCTTTTTAAGCTGTCTTTTGATTATTCAGGTAAGCGTCCTTCGTACATAATACTCAGTTCTCCATAGACCTGGCCCCAATCCCGGATTGTGGTAGTCCACTTTTTCGTAGCCTCAAAAGTGGCCAAATACAGGGCTTTTAACAGGGCGGTATCGCTTGGAAATACGCTCCTTTGGCGATTCAGCTTCCGGTAGGTGGAATTCAGTGATTCTATCGCATTTGTCGTGTAAATGACCTTTCTGACAGTGGTTGAGAACTTAAAAATAGGTGAAACAGCATCCCAGTTGTCCTTCCAACGCTTCATGGAATTCGGGTATTTGGGAGTCCATTTTTCAGTTACACGGTCTAAGGCAGCCAGAGCTTTCTGCTCGTCAGCAGCCTGATAGATGGTTTTTAAGTCTGTAGCAAAGGCTTTTCTATCCTTATCCGGAACGTATTTCAGAGTGTTTCTTACCTGATGAACAATACATCTCTGGTATTCTGTTTTTGGAAACGCTGCTGCAATCGCTTCCTTAATGCCTGTAAGGCCGTCGGCGCAGATGATCAGGATATCCTTAACTCCTCGATTTTTCAGTTCATTTAAGACTGAAAGCCAGTATTTCGCACTTTCATTGTCACCGATTGTAATGGTCAGGACTTCCTTTTTGCCCTCTGTATTAATACCCAGAATGACATAAGCTGCAAGTTTACGAATGACTCCGTTATCCCGCACAGAATAATGGATTGCATCGATGTAAAGGATCGGATATACCTCATCCAGTGGACGGTTCTGCCAGTCTTCAATCTGAGGAAGTATTTTATCTGTCACGTCAGATATGAAACTTTCTGATGCTTCAAAACCATAGATATCTTCGATTGTTTCCGAGATCTGGCGAGTGGTCATTCCCTTTGCATACATAGAAATGATCTTCTGATCAATATCAGAAATATCTTTCTGACGCTTTTTCACAATCTGTGGTTCAAAGGTCGATTTTCGATCCTGTGGGACTTCGATTTCCATAGAACCATACCGACTGTTTACCTGCTTATGTTTATAGCCGTTGCGATAATCATCGTTGTCAGAACGCTCGGACTTTTCGTATCCAAGGTGATCATCCATTTCGGCCTCCATCATTTCTTTAATGGTGCCACCTAAGAGATCTTTGAGAGCATCCTGGATGTCTTCTGCAGTCTCGATATCGTATTCTTCGAGAAGCTGCCGAATGATGTTTCTTTTACCATCGGTCATTTGTACTCTGTGTACAGGTTTCTTTTGTCTTGCCATAATAAAAGGCCCTCCTAATGATAATTATTTTATCATAGAAGGACCTTGCCTAGATTATTTTACAGAAAAAGTTTCACAGACTCGACCTAACATTCCTGGTCAGGGTATTTCCTTCTCATTTTATAAGATCTTCCAGAAAATCATCCAAAATATTTTCCTGATAACCTGCTTTTTTCTTCTTTTTCACGCTCTCTGCTGTTTTTGCAAGGATCGAGTGCTCCACAGCTTCCATTTTTTTCAAGGATATCGTTCCAAGCAGTTCTTCCGAAATACTTTTCTCATAATCACATTTTGACATTCTCCAGATATGAATCCGATCTCCATACTTTTTCCAAAGTCTGTCAGCGATCCGGATCCCGTCTGGATCAATATCACCGCTATAGTAGATTTCTGCTCCGCTATCCACTAAAAATGAAATGAGCTTCACCGCCGCACTGCGCAGCTGACCGGAGGTACATAACAACGTAATATTCGTATTTTTCAAATGTTTCAGCAAATAGCTGAACACCATTTCATTTTCTACGATGTATACTCTGTCACCTTCCGGCTGCACAGCAGTCAGTTCCTGGAGATTTTCCATTGTTACAGCATATGGTTCCTGCATCTGGCAGAATGCATCATAGGCCGGATGCCAGTTTCCTTTTATCTGGATCCTCAAACCATAAACATGTACAATGGATGAGAGATTGTCCGGAACAATCCCATAAGAGAGCAGCACTTCCCGCCACTGATGTGCATTCTTTGGATATGTCATCTCATTCCCATAACACATTCCATGAACCAGTAATTGCCCGGCTGTTGTTCCATGATCAAAATAATGGGGATTTCCGGAAATTTCTGCTGAAAATACAGCAAGTGGTCTTTCTTCTCCATTTGAAATTTTATCTGCTTCTGCAATTGCTCTGCCTGCGGCAGCTAACAGCTTTCCAGCCTGTTCTCTGTTTTTCTTATACTCTCTGATCACGATCTGATAGCCATGACTTTTCCCTGACATCATTTCGTGCAGCCACGAAACAGGAATCGAATCTGAGCCTGCATATTCTGTCAGATATTGTTCCGCTTCTTTAAAAAAATCTGCCTTTTTGCGCTCTTCCTCTATCTGTTTTTCTTTTGCGGATATGATTTTTCTGCCCCAATATGCTTCCAGCACTTTTTCAAAATCAACCGGAGCAAATTTCGTCCGCTGCAGACCTTTTTCAAATTCAGAAAAAGAAAAGCGCACTGTATCCTCATAAAACGTTTTCCCGATGATTCCACCGATCGCTTTCCGCTCTTTTTCAGAAGCATTTTTTAAGATAATGATCCCTGCGACTCTTCCGTAAGATTTCCACTTCTTTTCAAATTCCAGAAAGCATCGGCTAAAGGCTGTCTGGCCTTTAAAATATGCGGCACACATTTCATTATTGTTCATCCAGTATCCTCTCATGTCCATTCCAGGTATACCGGATCACAGATACTACCTGTGAATTTTCCGGACGATGCAGTTCTGCAATGCGAAGCTTTTTCACCGTTTCAAAACATCCCCACAATGCCTGTGAATTCATAATATAGTCAAAATCCAGTTTATCTACCAGTTCAAACATACTGCTGATATTTCTGTCATCCACACCAGCAAAGGCTTCATCCAATGCAATCATTCTTGGATGATCTGCATTTTCAGCCTTTTGATACTGCGCATTTACCGCTCCAAACAGCGGAACATACATTGCCATTGCTTTCTCACCACCACTGAAACGGTTGAAAGCCGCATTGGTCAACGGTTTTCTGGTCTCATCTCCACGTTTGTAAAACATCTGAAATGCAAACCATTTTCGATAATCCAATGCATCTCTCACTAATTCCATATAGTTGATGATCGTTCCTGCTTCTTCCAGCCTGGTTTTCTCTGTACGGATCTTACTTCTAAAATGCCCCGCCACTTTTTCAATATCATCCATGGTAAGAAGTTCCCTGTCACGAAGGAGGATCTGCTCCAGTTCTGCTGTATCCAGTTCTTTCTCCCCATCTCCCTTGCAGGGTTTCCATTCCAGGGAAAAACTAAGTCCCATAGAAGTGTCCATCTCTTTCATAAGCTTTGACATATCCAATGTCCACTTCCGGCTCTCTGCAATACGGTCTGTAAGCTGCTGGCTGATCGTCTGGGACAGAATATCCTCAAAAAGTTCCCTGTCTTTTTTCTGTATCAGCAGTTCTGTCTCTTCAATTGCTGTTTTCAAAATATTGTAGAACTCTTCAAGATATACTTTCTTTCCATTCCAGACGGAAATGATCCGAACTCGTTTTCGCACTGCATCTCCATTTTCTGTATCACCAAAACATTCTTCCATGGAAGTTCCGTAACTGGCAAGACTTCCATTATGCTGTAAATATACATTATGCAAAGCCTGCAAAAGTTCAGCCGGTTCCCTGTTTTTGTCACTTTCCCGCAATATTTTCATTGCTTCTTTGGCGCATTCAAAAACAGTTCTTCCTTCCCGGTTCATTATCATTTTCAGATTCAGCTCTTCCTCAAAGTAATTTCTAAGGGCCGTCTCTTCTATGATTGATTGCTGCAGTTTTTCTCTCTGTTCCGGCAGATCTGCCTGTAATCCCCTCAATCTTTCTTTCAGTGTTATGATACGGTTGTTTAGCTCTTCTAATCTCTGCTTAATCCTATCCAGATCCATTTCCAACTGTTTCAGACGTTTTGCCTTTTCAATCAGCTCAGGACTGTTCAGATATTCCTCCAGCTGCCGGATCTGGATCTCACATTCTTTTGCTCTTGTACTATATCTTTTCTTTTCCTCAAAAGCCTCATCCAGATCATCACTGTATCTTTCAATCTGATCCTGTTTATCTATGCAGCTGCTCTGATCCGCCTGTATATAAAACAATTCCTGCTTTATGCTCTGCCAGGTTTTACCATATTCTTCCGCTGCATCCCAGGCTTCTTCATAGGCCTGCACGTTTCTTTCATATGGCAATATCTTGCATATTTTCAAGACTTCCTGATACTGACTGTTCTTCTGAACAGCAAGACGGCTTTCTTCATCCTGTCTTTTCAGGTATTCGCCTTCCAGTCTTTCCAATTCATGCTCCCGGTCGTTTTTCTCTGCCATCGCTGTATGGATTTTTGAAAAATCAGGAATTTTCGTATATTCATCCTGCAACTGATCCATACATTTCTGAACATACTCAATCTCACCTGTCAGATCATCAATCATTTTCCGGATACTTTCGGCCTGCTGCTGCAATTCATGTATTTTTTGCTCTTTTTTACGCTTTCTTGCCAGATATCCTACGTATTCAGCTGTTTCTTTGTCTGCCTTTCCAGTTAAGATTCCTTGTCTGAAGCTGCCATCTTCACCAAAATAGATTCCCTGGGGCGTTCCTTCTTTTTCATAAATATTACTGAGGATCTTTAACACCGCTTCTCTCAGAGTTTCCGGCACTTCTTCACTGACCGTCAATTTTGAAAAATCACTATTTCCAAATACTTCTGCCTGCAGCACAACGTCCAAAAATTCCGTATGATCTGCTTTGATCTTTTCAAAATCCTTCTGTGTCACAACCAGTGCATCCAGCATTCCGGATGTCTGCAGCTGTGCCTCCAGTCTTGCGCAGGATATCTCGTCCAGATCCTTTACAAATTCGACCGTTCTGTAAAACGGGATCGCGGTAATACCTGCGTTTTTAAGCATTTCTCTGGATCTTACAATTGTCTTATCCCGCTCAGGCTCCAGTTCTTTCTGATCCTGTATCTGTTTTTGCTGCTTTTCTATTTCTTTCAGGTTCTCTGTCTGCAGATTCCGCTGATACTGTTTCTTGCTTTTTTCATCCATAAACAGCTGACGCTGACTTTCATAATCTGTGCGAAGGCTTTCCCGTATTTTTGTCTCATCTGCCACAGAACTATACTGTCTTACCTGCTGTTCTGCCTGCAGAAGGATTTCCTGTTTCGGATGCCACTGTGTGGATATTTCTGCCTGGTGAAAAAGTGTCATGATCCATTCATCAATCCGGTCTGTGACCTGTTCCAGTGCAGCTTTAAATTTCTGTTCGCCTTCTAATTTCTGCTTTTTGGTCTCTTCCAGCAGTCTGGCTGATTCCTCATACTGCCCGGATATTTCTTCATATCTCTGAAGTGCTGATTTTCCCTCAGTCAGCTGACGTTTCAGCATTTGAAGTCTCTCTGCGATCTCATCCTTTTCTTCATATTTTTCCAGACTGATCTTCTGCTTTGCTTTTTCATGCAGATCCCATTGTAAGATTTCCTGTTGTTCATCCAGTTCTTCTCTCTGCTCTTTTAGAGAATCCCTGCGAAGTTCCAGATTCTCCTGCAATTTTTTCAGGTTCTTTTCCTCTTCCCAGATCCGTTCTTTACCATCTTCAATTTTTTTATTCCAACGCTGTTCTCCCTCTACAGCCTCAGAATATTCCCCCTTTCGTTTCTCCAGTTTTCGGTCTGCTTTTTCCAGCTCCGGATCCAGAAGCCCATTACGCTCCGTATCTTTTAATTTCTTCTCTTCTGTCAGTTTTTCTGTCTCCTGAACTGCTTCTCTTTGTTCCTCTTCTGCTTTTTTCTGCTTTTCTTCCTGTTCTGACAGTTTCTCCTGTGCTTTTTCCACTTCCTGCTTTTTATTCAGATAACCGGATGCTTTCTTTGCCAGCATATACTGATTGTAGCGGATATATTCATTCCGGATGATCTTTACATCGCCAAATGCACGGTTCAGCATCTCCAGGCTGTCCTGGATCTCATCCATCTTTTCCATGGCATCTACCATGGGCCGCAGGTCTTCATCCGTCAAAGTTTGCAGGGAATCATTGAGAATGTCATAAACTTTTGTAGGCTTAAATTCTTTAGAAAGTTTTGGTGCCCTTACTTTTACAAGGAGTTTAATAAACTGCTCATACTGTTCATCTTTTCGAAAACCAAAGATATATTGATTTACATGTTTCTTATATTCCGCCTGACTGTCTGTAAAGAAATTATTATCTCCCAGCTCTGTTTTCATTTCCCGTTTATCACGGGGAATTTTATTGGAACCAACTTCTTTATACAGCCACAGATCATATCCGATCCGCCGCCCATCCAGGATCACAAATCCCCAGAAATCCATAGGCTTTCCCCGTTTTGCCTTTTGCCCGATCCCAATGGTACGGTATTCTTCTGATCCGTTCTTTTTAAACTCTAAAAACAGATAACCGGTAGATTCATCCTTACCTTCTTCTCCCAGAAAATAATATTCCATCCGGCGGTCACTGGAACCAAATGGATCTAATCGGCTGGGTGTACGGTCTCCATCTAACACAAAGGGAATGAAGCTTTGGGTCGTAATTGATTTTCCAGAAGCATTCTGGCCGCGGAGAAGCAGCTTTCCATCTTCAAATTCAAAATCCTCTTCATCATATAACCAGAAATTCACAAAACCGATCCGGTTCATCTTCCAGCGTTCTTTCATTCCCCTTTGCCTCCTTGGTAATCTGCAGGATATTGTCCGGTCAGTCTTCCTGCTCCTGGTAATATAATAACCGTTTCGCCTTCACAACGAATCAGCATCCAGTCTTTCATATATTTCAGGATCGTCTCAACAAGCCTGTCCTTATCCATTTCACGATATTCTTTGCTCCATGCTTCTTTCCATTGCTGTCTGCAGTTAATGACAAGTTCTTCAAACATCTGCCTTGGCATAGAAATACATTCATTTTCTTGTAATTTTAGTCGTCCATCCCCTATTTGTTCCTGAATGTGGGCACAGATCAGCAGAATGCTTTCTGCTATCTGCGCATCCCGCGGATGTACCAGTCCATAACAGTCATCCCCGTCAAGAGTGAGAAATGCAGCATTGCGGTAGATATCCAGATTGCCTCCTATATTTTCCTGCAGATATCTGCCAACCCACTGCCTTTGATTTTTCAGATACAAAGCATCTGCATCATCTGATGTATCCCAGTAAAACGCTGGACAACCTGCCAGCTGTCTGTATACACGATGAATACGTACCGCTCCCCGGTTCTCCTGAACTTCTTCAAAATCTGTTTTTTCAAAATCCTTCCAGGATTGATAGCCAGAAATATCTGTTGTGAAACTGCTGGCAAAATATTTTGAATATCCGGTATTTTCATACAGGACTTCCTGCCCGGCTTCCTGACTGAAGGATTCACTTTTTCCTTCATATACTCTCAGCATCTGCAGCCGTTCCATATACTGCAATACCCGCACCAGCGACTTTCTCTGGGTAAACGAAGTCCAGTCCACCGTCATATAATTCCTTAACTGGGTTTCTACATAATCGATCAGCTCTGATAAAAGAAACTGCTTTCCCTCTTCTGTATCTTCCAGATACATCAGTACCACGCATAAAATACAATAATCCCTGATATCCGTAAATTCACTGATCCCCATAAACGCTTCCGCATGGGCCGGCCGCTTTTCCAGTTTCAGCAGCTTTTCCGTATGGATCAGTTTCCACCCCAGCTGTTCTCTGACGAAACGCTGAAAATTAGGAATATCCCGTTTTACTTTATAAAAAGTCTCTTTATCACTGTCTCTGCTGACCCAGAAATTTTCCATTAATGTTCTGATCTCATTCATGCGTTCTTAAACTCCAATACATAATCCGGCATTCGTAAATCTCCATCCTCGCATTTCATAACACAGGTTCCTTCTCCTTTAACCAGATGATATTCCTGTCCATATTCTGTCCGCCCTATCTTCTGTGAACTCATATTAGCCTGTGTGATCCACTGCAAAAAAATCACTCTTGCATCTTCTGAAACAATTTCCTCAATATCCGCAAATCGTATTTTTCCGTTTTTGATATAACGGCGCGCCAGTTCTCTCTGTCTGTGCGCCTGCCGCAGATAATTCTCACGCTGTGCTCTTTTTTCCAGTGATTTATCAGAAAAACCGATTCTGTCTTTTCGTTCCCGATAGCTTCTTGTATGGGGTTTCAGCAGAAACATAGCTGGATCTTCCTGATAAACACTTTTATTAATACTGTCACCATCTCTTGGAACATTGACTTTATAATGCTCTATCTGCTGAACACCAAAAACATGGGCCGAAAGTTTGTGGGCTTCCTCTATATTTTCACACTTCAGAAACAATTCCAGGAATTTTTTATAGTCATCTTTTCTGCTGATCCCCCAGTTCTGTATCTGCACGATCAGCGCCGCATTCTGAATGATATTTCGTATAATATCGTTGGTGATCTTTAATACTTTTTTCGCTTCACATTCCTGCCCTTTATGATCCACAAACCAGTTTCTCAAAGAGTCCCATTTTCCAAAGGCATTTTCCCGTATACTGGGTTCTGTACTCCCATTGGTTGCTAGAAGGGCATGGGGAATATCCAGTTCACTTTGCACTACCTTTTCCAGGATCTGGTTTTCCATAAGCTCCCTGTTCTTTTCCAGCAGCTGTCCCATCCTCTTGGCATGGCGCTGCAGTTCCTGGACAAACTCGTTCAGATATTTAATAAATTTATCCTTATGAACCATAAACTCCAGTGATTTCATCAGTTTTTCTGATTTTCCGGAATAAAAATCTCTTAGATAATCCTGGTAATTCTGATTCAAGCGCTTAAAATCCTCCTGGAGCATCTGCCACCATTCATTTACAGTGCGAAGTGGCGCATCCTCCATATCCGGGATCTCCTCCAGGCTTTTTTCCAAACGGACAAAAAAGTTTGTTGACAGATTTCCAGACTCAAAAAACAGATTTTCCAGCCGCACCGTCAGACGCTCAATCTCAACTGCATACTCCGACATAGTATATCGGTACTGCTTATTTTTGTAATCTGCGATCGTATACACTTTCCCCGGATCCTGTATGGGGGTGAGATTTTTCCATTTTACAAGTGCTTCCAGATCCTGTATCATCTGCTCCATAGAATATTCTTCAAATGCTTCATCTTCCTTCATCAGACGAAAGATATCTTCTTTATACAGCTGGAAATGCATTTTTTCATATTCCCGGAAAAAGCATCTCATAATTTTTCGATATACAGGTGCATTTTGTACGGATAAATACGAGGTTTCATTAATCTGTTCAAATCGTTCCATAACTGGTATCCTTCCTCAGTCTCATCTTGCGGCATTATTAAGTTTTTTATTTCAGCAAATCGTCTTCTGTGAAAATTAATTTATCATGTTCCAACAACATTCGGATAATTTCAAGTTCATTCGGACCCTCACACATAATCAGATATTTCATCTCATTAACTCCTTCTTCAATGCCATAAGGTCTTCATAATTAACAGACGTATCAAAAGCATTATTATAAAACTGACGGCTCTTTAAAAGCTCAGGTCTGATATTATAAATTTCATACATATTATCCAAACGAATTTTATTATCCGATTTTGCAATCCAAATGTTATCCTGCCGATTAAACAAATCTAAAACTTCACAGTAATGGGTTGTAAATATAAGTGTTGCAGATTTCTTATTCACAGTCTTATCTTTAAATAAACTGATCATATTCTCAACCAATGTTTTATGAAAATGATTCTCTACTTCATCTATCAAAAGATCAAACCCATTTTCTAATGCTGCAAACACAAAAAGATAAAGTAATATACCTTTTGTTGTACCGCTAGAAAGCATATAAACCAATTCAGAATCAGAAAATTCTTTTGTACCATCCTGATATGTCAGCTTATAATGTTTTTCATCCATCATCTCCAAATTCTGAATCTGATCGTCAAAAATCTTAATAACCTTTGTTAGAATCTCTTTCGAAACTTTATAAGTTTTCATAGCTCTGAACATCAGACGATATGTGTCTGTACCCTCACCGTTACAATTAAAGTAGACTGCACGGGTAACTTTCTTTTTTAGTACAAAAAACACAACAGAAGTATCTTCTGGAAGTTCTCCCAAGTCTTCAATTTTTTCAAATCCATTATCAGAATAAATTTCTTTCACTTTAGATTTGTAATATTTTTTTCGATAAATATACTGTTCTGTAAAATTAACTTTACTTCCTAAATTTGGATCCGCTTTCAAAACGGTATTATATTTATAAATATAATCCTCATAATAGAAAATGATTTCTAATTTCACATTGTCGTAATTATAATGTTTATCTTCCAAACGAAATTCGCTAAGAATTGAATAACAACATTCCAGCAATTCTATCGCAGATGTTTTACCCGATGCGTTCTTACCTACAAATGCCGCTGTATTAAATACATATAAGTCCTCTACAACTTCCTGCAATTCATATTCCTTATCTTCAATTGTTTTCTTAGACTTTGTCATAAGATCAATTGTGAAATCATCACAGCAATTTTTATAGTTTGACGCACAAACCCTTAACAGTTTCATAAAATACACCCGCCTTTGCTTCTATTCTATTAATATTATATCCGCAAAAACGAATTAAAACAATATTTTTGTTTTAATTCGTTTTCAAATTTACTTTCATCCAAACACATTATCCGGCGGTCAATCATACTACTTCATGATTCATTCTACGATGACAGAGAATGGATCTATGAACAGGCAAAAATTTTTAAAAAATGCTATGATGACAAAAAAATGATATTGGAGAAAATCAAAGCAGAAGCACGCAGCAGTACAGATACTGCAAAATAAAGAAAGGGCAAGAAGCTCCACTAAAGAACTTCCTGCCCTTCTTTTCTATCGACTTTTGATCGTATTTACCCTCTCTGGATCTTATGAGGTTTTCCGTTTTTATCTACAGCAACAAAGATAAACGTAGCTTCTGCCGTCTGTATCTGGGTATCTTCTCTATAATCTGTATCCATCATGACGGTTATTTTGATTTTTAAAGAAGAATTTCCCACATGAACTACCTGGGCAGTGAGATCCAGGAAACTTCCTAATGGCATCGGATGCAGAAAGTTTATATCATTCACAGCCGCTGTGACTATATCCGAATGGGTAAAACGTCTTGCTGTGATTCCTGCCAGTTCATCAAACCACTCTAACAGTCTGCCCCCAAAAAGATTTCCATCGTAATTTGCATCTGCTGACATTACGACTCTTGATGTTTTTACAGTAAATGGTTCCATGTGATACCTCCGGTTTTTCTGTATTTTTTGTCCCAGTCAGGTCATCCCCACATCTTTCAGGTGGTGACTGACCAACAATCTCTTTTCAGGAAACAGCCTCTATCTCATCAGCGATCCTTTTTCCCATCTCTTTGGTTCCTACCAGTACTTTTCCCTTATGCCAGATATCCTCAATGGCAATATTTGCAGCTAAAACCTGGCGGATTGCTTCCTCAACGGCTCCAGCTTCAGCTTCCAGTCCAAAGGAAAAACGCAGCATCTGAGCTGCAGCCGCGATCATACCAATAGGATTGACCACATTTTTGCCGATCACAGATTCATCTGGATAATGCAGCTGGTTTGGCGTATAGATTCCCTGCTCTGTATTGCTTAATTCTGCTGAAGGATAGAGATAGGGAGTTCCGGTAAGTTCTGTTCCCTCATCGGATATTATATCACCAAACAGGTTAGATGTAACAAAAACATCAAAACGACCTGGATTTCGTATCAGCTCCATAGCTGCATTGTCAATATACAGATTTTCCAGTTCCACATCTGGAAAATCTTCCGCAACCTGCTGTACCGTCTGTCTCCAAAGGCGGGAGCTTCCAAGGACATTGGATTTATCCAGATTTGCAACTCTTCCTTTTCGGCTTCTGGCCAGTTTGAAGGCGGTAAACGCTGTTTTCTTTACAATAGCTTCATTATAATACTCATATTCATAAGCTTCTTTTCCGCCTTCCCCATTTCCCGAAACTTTCGCAGAGCAAAAAACTCCCCCTGCGATATCCCGGACAAAGGCAACATCCATACCGTTTTCTAATCGTTCTGCTTTTAAAGGAGAAAAACATTTTAAAGAAGGATACATCCGTACCGGACGTATATTGGTACTTACCTGAAGGACCTTTCTCAGGATCATAAGAGCATATTCCGGTCTTTCCTCCAAAGGTTTATCCTGATATTTTTTCAGCCCTGAATTTCCAAAAAGCACAGCAGGAACCTGGGTACAGATTTTTAAACTTTCCTGTGGAAGAGGTTCTTTGCCCGCCTCAAGCGCCTGTGAGCAGGCTAAAACCGGATGCAGCTTTAATGTATGTCCAAATCGCCTGCATACAGCCCCTAGTACACGGACTGCCTCTTCCATCATCTCCGGTCCTACACCATCACCATTTATCACTGCAGCTTCCAGTTTCATAATTTATAACTCCTCTTTCTCACAATTTCAGTTACAGTTCAATGACAAATACTCTCGATTGCGGGTTTTACCACTTTTTGCATAGGCTTCATCAATTTGCCTACAAGAAGAGCACAAAGTACCGTTCCTTCCCGGATCCCATCCAGCTTACCAAGAAATACAAAGGAAAGAACCACACCGACAGCCACCGTCAGGCAGTCCATAACCACTTTTATATCGTGAAATGCCTTATCCGGGAAAAAGACCCGGTTTACTGCATGAGTCATTCCTTCCATAGGCATGTTTACCAGCTGCACATCCATATACAGGCATACGCCTATTGCTACAAAAACGATACTGATCGCCAGCATAACCAGTTGCCCCGGATAGGTAGGAATGGCAAAATCTCCCACCACTTTCTTTGCAACATCTACAAAGCGGCCAAAAATCGTGGAAAATACCAGCTGGGTCAGGTCTATGGGACGGAATTTTTTTCTTAACAATAATATCTGCACCAGGATATAAAAAGCAAAAATGCCGATCACGCAGTTTCCAAGATCCAGTCCTGTAATGCGGCTGATCACATAGGGAAGGGAGTTTACCGGTGAAACTCCCAGAGAAGAATTAACAGAAAATGCCACTCCAAAGGCCATGAATAAAAGTCCAGTCACGTAGATCAGGGCCTTTTTTACCATCAGCATGTAAAGCCGCTCCATACAGGGATTCCTGTATAAGTCTTCGCCTCTTCTTCCCCGCTTAATACACGGATCGCACCTGCTGCCAGTGCTTCCATTTCAAATTCACCTGCCATAACAGTGATCGGAGCAATGAAGGAAAGCATTTCTGTCAGTTTTTCTACTACATACTTGTCATGAGAGATTCCGCCTGTTAATACGATCCCGTCTACCTTTCCATGAAGGACTGCTGCCATAGAACCTGCTGTCTTTCCAATCTCATAGATCATGGAATCGTAGATCAGCTTTGCGTACTTATTTCCATTTTCGATCATGGCAGTTACTTCTCTTGCATCAGAAGTTCCTAAATGATCTACCAGACCACCGGTCTTTGTGATCTTCTCACGCATCTCTTTTTCTGTGTATTTGCCGGAATAGCACATGGTCACAACATCCTTTACAGGAAGCTGGCCACAGCGGGTGGGGGCCATTGGACCGTCACCATTTGCAATATCATTAGAATCAACCATTTTTCCCATTCTGTGGGCAGTTACAGAAATACCGCCGCCAATATGGCAGATGATCAGATTCATTTCTTCATATTTCTTTCCCTGCTTTGCTGCAAAACGGATACCGATCTCCTTCTGGTTTAATGCATGGATACGGCTCTCTCTGTATATGCCCTTTAAACCGGTTACACGGGCTACGTCCTGGAACTCATCTACATCCGGTGGATTTACTACAAAAGCTGCTCCTCCGAATTCTTTGGAAAATGCATCTGCCAGCTGTGCGCCTAAGGTTGCTGGATGCTTTACGGTATAACATTCTCTTGCATGCTCAAGAAGCTTTTCACCAATGGTGTAAACGCCGCCTTCTACATTTACCAGGCCGCCTCCTCTTGCAGAAAATGCGTCTACGCCCTCTAAGGTCTGTCCTTCTTCTTTCAGGGTATTTAAGATCATTTCCTTTCTGTATGGAAGCTGGTCACTGATCTCCTTAAATTCTTTTAATTTTTCTGCATCATGGCTGATATTTCTGGAAAAAATTTCCTTTTCGCCTTCAAACATAGCGATTTTTGTGGAAGTGGAGCCAGGATTAATCGCAAATACTTTATAATTTTTCATAATAAAAATCTCCTCAAATATATCGATCTTTTAAAAGAGGCACGCTGACTTTAGCGCCAACGTGCCTTGCATTTTTGTTGAAATGTACTCTTTAGTGGAATAATGGATATAACAGTCCGATCCAGATAACCATCAGAGCACCGCCAATACGGGTAGAAATAGAAGCAAATGCCAGAAGGTTCATGCGGTTTGCAGCTGATAAAACTGCCAGGTCACCAGAACCACCGATGTTGCAGCAGCAAAGACCTGCTGTAACGCCTGCTTCATAAGCCCACAGACCGGAGAGCTTTCCGAAGATCATTGCACCTAACATAGCGCCAAATACTGCTAAGAAAATAACAACAAATGCGCCTAGGCTGAAGTATTCTGCCAGAGTAGAGAACTTCAGGGAGTTGATACCAATACCTGCGATCAGCATTGGAAGCAGTGCCTTTAATGCAAAGTTCATAGAGTATACACAGTTATCAGCAAACTGATCTGGAAGAAGTCCGGTAAATTTAATGATGATGCCAAGGATAATGGTCCATGCCAGACCTGGGATCACACCGAAACCAGGAAGATTTCCAAGGATATTACCCAGTAAGTACAGACAGAAGCTCATGAAGATACCAGAACCTAAAGCTACATAATCAGCAGAAGTTCCAGGTCTCTTCTGTCCTTCTTCCTCTGTCTTCTGTGCCTGAGCTTTCTTAGAGCAAAGGATCTCGCCGTTACCATTTAAGCCCTTCATCTTAGCAGTCACAGAACCTGCGATAGCTGCCAGTACAACAGCCAGTACGTTTGCGATAGATGCATAGCAAAGGAATTTTCCTGCCATAGGAGTCATATCTGTACCGGAAAGACTGGAATATAAAGCTGGCAGAGTGGTCATAGCACCGCCGGAACCACCAGACATACATGGAGCGCCGATATCAAACAGTGCTTCTGGAATACCATAACCAGTAACCAGACCTGCTAACATACAAAAGCCTAAAGCAAATACCTGGCTTCCCAGGATGGTAGGCATATATCTTGCAGTTGCGCCAAGTAAAACCTTACGGTCCATAACAAGGATGGAACCAACTAACAGCATGGCAATATATGCATCCTGGAAGCCGCCGCCCATAAGGACCTTAACACCGTTTACCAGTTCCTGAGGAACCAGTCCTACGTAATTTAAGAAAGAAGCTCCGATCAGAGGCAGAAGACATGCACCGCCTAAATAGTTATTTACGATGGGAATCGTATTTCCAAGCCAGAAAAACAGACCGCCTACAGCCATCAGATAAGCAATGGTCATGATAAAGCTGGTTGCCATATACTTGCCTGCGTCATTAGAATAAATCTTTACAACCGGCATAAAACCAAGATAAACAGTTGCCATTACAATGATAAAGAATGGGATGAAATACTTTGCCGGAAGTCCGCACACCTTAAAATTTAATTTTTTCTCCATTTTTATTCCCCTTTTACTTTCCGCCCACTAACGCCGCGATGACGATGGACATATATTTATCATCTGCACTTGCTGCACGGGATACCAGAAGGACTGGAACCTTGGCTCCTAAAACCACTCCGCCGGTTCTTCCGCCGCCAATGACAGTGATCGTCTTTGCTGCAATGTTTCCGCTTACAATATCCGGAACAACTAAAAGATCTGCATCTCCTGCAACAGGACTTACATAGCCTTTGATCGGTGCAGAAGCCGGATCCATAGCCAGATCATAGCTGATCGGGCCTTCAATGATGCATCCAGGAACGCCTTCTTCCTTGATCTCAGCTGCTTCAACGGTTTCCTTCATCTTCGGATTAACCTTTTCTACTGCTGCAAGGATGGCTACCTTTGGCTCTTCTACGCCTAATGCGTGGAAGGCTTCTACTGCATTTTCAATGGCTGCTTTCTTCTGCTCCTTGGAAGGATAGGTAAGAAGACCTACATCGGTGATAGCAAATACCTTGTGATAATTCGGGCTTTCCATGAATGCAAGTAAGCTCATGGTGTCGTTCTTTCTGATGCCTCTTTCACGGTTTACCAGAACCTTCATCAAAGCACCTGTCTCTGTTTTGCCCTTCATGATGCAGTCTACTTCCCCATCTCTTGCCATATCAGCTGCTTTCTGAATGGCTTCTGCAGGATCTTCTACATGGATAATAGTCAGCTTGTCTGCATCTGTACCGATCTGAGCTAAGATCTCACGGATCTTTGGCTCATCACCGATGAGCACCGGCTCTACCATTCCATCTTTGTAAGCATGGCTGATAGCTTCCAGTGTATGCTCGTCCTGAGCTGGTACTACAGCCACCCGGCGCTTTACCGGCATGGCTTTCAGCATTTCTTTCAGCTGTTCAAAATTCTTGATCATTGATTTTCCTCCTGTTTGCCAAATGCACTTCCAAAATCTTTCATGCACTTGCCTTTCCCACCGATTTTTCGTAAATCTCGGTCATGCTGTCAATCCGCATTATGCCAGTTCCGGAAGATCTGCCGGATCTGTTACAACACCCATAACAGCGGTTGCTGCTGCTACAGTAGGACTTGACAGGTAACTTAATGTTTTCTTGGTTCCCTGACGTCCGATAAAGTTACGGTTTGCAGTTAAAAGGATTCTTTCATCATCTGTCATCAGACCATAAGGCATGCCACAGCACAGTCCGCAGCATGGGTGACAGATCACTGCACCTGCTTCGATAAAGGTCCTGATGTAACCTCTCTCTATAGCCTGTTTGAAAATGGTATTGGTTGCAGGAACAACGATGAAACGCAGTCCTTTTGCCACTTTGCGTCCCTTTAAGATCTTTGCAGCTGCTTCCATATCTTCAATACTTCCGTTGGTGCAGCTTCCCAGATATACTTCATCCATCTTGGTTCCTTTTACTTCACTGATTGGATGAACGTTGTCAACGCCCTGTGGACAGGACAGCTGAGGCTCCAGTTCGCCTACATCATAAGTAAGTACCTTTTCATACTTTGCTTCGTCATCTACGCATACCCAGTCGATCTCTTCCAACGGCATTCCGTAGTACTCAGCTGTTTTCTCATCTGCCTCAAACAGACCGCACTTAGCGCCTGCTTCCAGAGCCATGTTTGCAACAGTAAAACGCTGTTCCATGCTCATTTCATGGGCTGCAGGACCGGTAAATTCCAGGGATTTATACTGACCGCCGTCTGCCTTGATGTCGCCTAAGATCTTAAGGATTACGTCCTTACTCATAACTCCGTCTCTTAAATGTCCGTTTAATACGATCTTTATAGCTTCCGGCACCTTAAACCACAGTTCTCCGGTGATCAGGGCTGCTGCCATTTCTGCTGTACCAATACCAGAACAGAAGTTACCTGCACCGCCGTATGTAGTAGTATGGCTGTCTGTTGCAGTAGCGATCTCACCTGGCTTTGCATACTTTGCTTCATGCATAATGGTGTGGCAGATGCCTTCGCCAATGTGAAGCTTCTTGATTCCATAGGTTTTTGCCAGTTCCAGACCAGCTTCATAATGGTCATAGTCATTTTTAGCAACTGCAGTTGGCATACAATGATCCCAGACGATAGTTACCTTATCCGGATCATCAATCTTGTCTGCACCAATATCCTTCATGGTCTCCAGCAGGTAAGTGGTATAAATATCATGGATCATAAACATATCTGGCTTGGTGATCACAATATCCCCAGGAGCCACATGCTCTTTTCCTGCATTTTTCTTTAAGATCTTCTCTACCATAGTGTAGCCTTTTTTACGGCACTGCTCAATAGAAAGAGGTTTGATATCCATTTTCACATTTCCGGCTGCAAGACGTTTTCTGGTATCTTCGATCAGCCCGCCGTTTGCTACGATGTTGTACAGATTTTCAGGAACCGCTCCTACTTTAAAGGATTTTCCATTAACACTGACGGTCTGTGCGTCTACATCTACAGTAACAATATCTCCGCCGTCACATACATCCTGAATGCCATCACAAGTCAGAAGAAGGATGCCGCTGTTAAACGCGTTGCGGAAGAAGATTCTTGCAAAACTTTTGGCAATGATGCAGCGAACACCATTATAGGAAAGAACGGTAGCTGCCTGCTCACGGCTGGAACCGCAGCCAAAGTTGGTACCTGCTACCAGGATATCTCCCGGCTGGACTGTTGAGCCAAATTCCGGTTTCAACAGCTCAAAAGCATATTTCTTCATTTCATTTCGATCCGGGATCGTACCTCTTTTTCCTGGGATAATGGTATCGGTGTCAATATCATTTCCGAACTTCCAGATTTTTCCACTGAATTTCTTTTCCATAACTGCCTCCTTACATCTGCTTCGCAAAGGAAGCCTTCATGACTGTTTCAACGGAACCTGTGTAAACCTGTGCATCATCACATCCCATAGAGCCTGCAAAGGTGTATAACCCAGTGGTTACCAAAGTTTCCTTATGTCCCATAGCGCCAGGTCCCTGGATCACAACGCTGTGATCACCGGCCGCCTGGATCTGTGCTCCAAAATCAATGAATTTTGCAAGAATGCCTTCCTCTGCTGCCATCAGGTAATCACGGCTGGTAGCCGGGCAGATGCTTAAACGGAAGCCTAAAGCCAGCTTATTTCCATCTAACATAGAAGCAGCTTTTCGTAACTCCTCAATAGTTCCGCCTGTGTAGCCGCCGATCTGACCTGCGTTTAATTCCATGCCTGCTTTAGAAGCCTTGGTTTCGATCTGTGCATTCTTCTGGTCTTTTCTTTCTTCGCATGGAAGCATGAGCATTGGCTCAACTTCGCTTAAGTTTAACGTTAAATCAGCAGGCTGTTTTTCTCCTGTAACAGATGCCGTATAGGCTCCGGTGATACATGCCATGCTGCAGAACACTGCTTTTTCATGGTCATCAAAAGATGGCGCATAGATTTCCACTGCTTTGCGGTTTAATTCATGATCTTCTTTCAGGAAAGCAAGGGCTGCGTCCATGACGCTTACACCTTCTTTTAAGCTTCCTTCCAGATTTACATAAACAGTTTCCGGAACAATGATACTGTAACGATCTGTTTCTGCTGCCCTTGCTAACTCAGGAATACTTACATTGATCCCCAGTGCCCCAACAGCACCGAAAATGCTTCCGTGAGAACCACCGCCTACAATGATCTGTCCTGGTTTTACTACCTCATTTAACATGTACTGGTATCCAGTTCCTTCTGCCTGTACATAAGGACATCCATATTTTTCAGCAAATGTCAGGTTCTTTCTCAAAATAGCTGCTGCTTCCGGACGTCCTGTTGGTACATCATGGTCATAAATGACCAGAACCTTTTCAGGTTTTGCTACGGCGGATATTTCATCCACCGCAGCATGAGATACACCATCATTAATGACGATCCAATCTGGCTCAACCGTTACCACTGTACCGGCTTTTCCCCCAAGTAACCGTTCTACAAATGTACTCATCGTTTTCTTCTCCTGTTTTAGTTTTTCTCAGCAAGCTCTTTATATCTTGCATAACGCGCCTTTGCTTCGCTCTCAGTACGCTCAAACAATGCATCTGCTGCCTCTGGGAAGGTACGTTCCAGAGATGAGAAACGAACTTCTCCTCTTAAGAACTCTCTGAAATCGCCCTGAGGTTCCTTGGAATCCAGGATAAATGGATTCTTGCCTTCCTTGATCAGCTCTGGGTTGTTTCTGTATAACTGCCAGTAACCAACTTCAACGGCACGTTTGATCTCGCCCTGAACATCACTCATTCCGCAGCGCAGGCCGTGGCTGATACATGGAGCATAAGCAATGATCAGAGATGGTCCCTTGTGAGCCTCTGCTTCTGTTACTGCCTTTAAGAACTGTGCAGGATTTGCTCCCATAGCTACCTGTGCTACATAAACATCACCGTAGCTCATCGCCATCATACCCAGATCTTTCTTCTTTCTCTGCTTACCTGCTGCAGCAAACTGTGCTACTGCGCCGGTAGGAGTTGCCTTAGATGCCTGACCGCCTGTATTGGAGTAGATCTCAGTATCGAATACCATTACATTTACATCTGCGCCGGAAGCTAATACATGGTCTAAGCCGCCGTAACCAATATCGTAAGCCCAGCCATCGCCGCCGAAGAACCATACAGACTTCTTGGTCAGGTGGTCAAAGTTTTCACGAACTGCCTCAGCCAGTGTCTTTGCGTCATCTCCAGGAACATTTGCTGCTACCAGATCTGCGTTACCACTTAATAATCCGCTTTCCAGAATAGCATTCTTTAATGCTTCACCTGTTTCACGGGAACTCTTATCATTGTAAGATGCCAGCCATGCTGCTGCTGTCTCTTTGATTTTTGCGTCATCTGTCTTTTCTGCCAGTTCTGCTACATGCTTAGCCAGTTTTTCTCTCTGCTGTTCAACAGAAAGCCAGATACCCATACCATACTCAGCGTTGTTTTCAAACAGAGAACCGCCTACTGCAGGTCCCTGACCCTTATGGTTGGTGGTATATGGGAAGGATGGGAAGCTGGTGGACCATACCTGGGAGCATCCAGTTGCAGTTGCCACATACATACGGTCACCAAACAGCTGTGTGATCAGTTTTGCGTAAGGAGTTTCACCACATCCTGGGCAGGAGCCTGGGAACTCTAACAGAGGCTGTTCAAACTGGCTGCCTTTTACAGTATTGGTTCCAAATGGATTTGCCTTTGGAGCTAACTTCATTGCATATTCCCAGTTATCTGCTTCATTTAAGTTGTTATCCAGTGGCTTCATGGTAATAGCCTTTTCCTTGGATGGGCATACATTTGCACAGCTTCCGCAGCCTGTACAGTCAAGAGCGGATACCTGTAAACGGAAACGTAAGCCTTCTGCGCCTTTGCCCTTAACAGCTGTAGTTGTAAAGGTTTCCGGTGCCTTTGCTGCTTCCTCCTCAGTTACAAGGAATGGACGGATACAGGAGTGAGGGCAAACATAGGAACACATATTGCACTGGATACATTTTTCGCTGTCCCAAACAGGAATATTGACTGCAATTCCTCTTTTTTCGTACTTAGAAGTACCCTGAGGCATGGTTCCGTCTGGCAGATCGGTGAAGTCGCTGACAGGAATGTTGTCGCCCTTCATAGCATTAACAGGCATCTGGATCTTACGGATCCACTTTGGCAGGTTCTCATCAACCTTCTCTTCCGGGATCTCAATGTCAGCCCATCTTGCAGGAACCTCTGCCTCTTCTACCATCTCTACGCCCTTATCAACAGCTGCGTAGTTCATGTTGACGATCTTTTCGCCCTTTCTTCCGTAGGACTTTAAGATGGCTTTCTTCATATATCCAACTGCTTCTTCGATCGGGATGATTCCGGTGATCTTAAAGAATGCAGCCTGTAAAATGGTGTTGGTTCTGCTTCCCAGTCCCAGTTCTGCTGCAATTGCAGTAGAATCAATGGTGTACAGGTGGATCTTCTTTAATGCTGCTGCCTTCTTAAATGCAGGTGTTAAATGTTTCTCTAATTCTTCGCCCTTCCAGTCGCAGGTGATCAGCACATTTGCGCCTTCCTTTGCATCAGCCAGGATGTCATAACGATCCAGATAGGACTTATTGTGGCAGGCAATGAAATCTGCGTGGTTTACAAGGTAAGTAGAGTTGATCGGCTTCTTACCAAAACGTAAGTGAGAACGGGTAACACCACCGGACTTCTTTCCATCATATTCAAAGTAAGCCTGAACATTTAAGTCTGTATGATCACCGATGATCTTAATGGTGTTCTTATTTGCACCAACAGTACCGTCAGAACCAAGTCCCCAGAATTTGCAGCTGATGGTTCCTTCCGGAACAGTGTTTACCTCCGGTCCTACCGGCAGAGAATGATGGGTCACATCATCATTGATACCTACGGTATAATGATTCATAGGCTCTGCTGCCTTCATATTGTCAAACTGTGCAATAACCTGATCTGGAGTATAATCCTTGCTTGCCAGACCATAACGGCATGCTAAAACCTTGATATTTCTGCCTGACTCCAGGATCACAGAACATACATCCTCGTACAGTGGCTCGCCTGCTGCACCTGGCTCCTTGGTACGGTCGCCAACAGTGATCATCTTTACAGTTTCAGGCAGCTGGCTTAAGAAGTACTTTGCAGAGAATGGGCGGTACAGGTGTGCGTCGATAAAACCAACCTTTTCACCCTTTGCATTTAAATAATCTACAGTTTCGCGAAGAACACCGCCTGCAGAACCCATAACTACGATCACACGCTCTGCATCTGGCGCACCATAGTAATTAAATGGCTTATAATCTCTTCCGGTGATCTTGCTGATCTCACTCATGTAGTCTGCAACAATATCAGGCAGTGCCTCATAATAAGAATTACATGCTTCACGGCTCTGGAAATATGTATCAGAATACTGGCCAGTGGTTCTTAAAACCGGATGCTCCGGATTTAATGCATTCTCACGGAATTTTTCCAATTCCTTCCAATCAACCAACTTCTTTAAATCTTCATAATCCAGACATTCTACTTTCTGGATCTCATGGGATGTACGGAAACCATCAAAGAAATGAAGGAATGGTACATGGCCTTTAATAGCTGCCAGATGAGCAACTGCACCTAAATCCATTGCTTCCTGTGGAGAAGAAGATGCTAACATTGCATATCCGGTCTGGCGACAGGCCATAACATCGGAATGCTCTGCATTAATAGAAATTGCATGGGTTGCAACGTTTCTGGATGCTACATGGATAACGCCTGGCTTTAACTGGCCTGCAATACGGTACATGGTCGGGATCATTAACATAAGTCCCTGGGATGCTGTATAGGAGGTTGCTAATACACCGCCGTCTAATGCACCATGTACTGCGGAAACAGCTCCGCACTCGGACTGCATCTCAACCAGCTTTACCTGCTGACCAAACATGTTCTTCATTCCGTTTGCTGACCACTTGTCAACCAGTTCAGCCATTGGAGAAGATGGTGTGATCGGATAAATCGCTGCTACTTCGGTAAAAGCATAGGAAGCGTAAGCTGCTGCTTCGTTTCCGTCCATTGCTCTGCTTACTTTACTCATAATCTGTACTTTCCTTTCTTTGTGGGGTTGATCGTTTTTATTTCCCGTTTTTCATTTCTTCTGTCCGATCCCTCTTCCCCAGAAACCAGACAGCCGGCAAGACGCCTTTTAGGATATATGTTTGTCTGATGTTTGTCTTTTTTCAATGTGTGCAATATTTTTACTACATTTGCAACAACATCTTGCACATATCCCGTTTAGTTTAACGTGTTAGTAAAACGTTTATCCTTGTCACAAATAATAGTTTATCGTTCTACTTTTGTCAAGTGTTTTGATATAAGTACAATATTTTTTGTCAGTTTTGTATAGTTTAACGTATTACTTATTGTGCAGTTTTCACCCGGAGGCCTTGATCATTTTTTCGTGATCATTTTCTTTTCTGATGTTTTTCTATCCTAATGACTTTATGACTTTCTTTCCTGCTTGACACAATGTGGGAATCTGGCTTAAGATTGGTTTTAGAAAAAGTGAACCCATCGTGCTTCTTGTTTTCATGTATATAAAAAAAAGAAGATGTCATGGCTGGACTGTAACCATTTTTGCGTGGCAGACTTGCTGACTGAAGGCAGCAAAAGATATTATGAAAGTATAAAGGTGAACATATGGCAACTATAAAAGACGTAGCAAAACAGGCAGGTGTATCTGTTACAACTGTATCCATTATCATAAATGGAAAGTCAGAGGAAAGAAAAATTTCCACCGCTACCCAGCAAAGGGTGGCAGAAGCAATGCGTGATCTAGGCTATCAGCCCAATTTAAGCGCAAGACGACTGCGCTCCCAGGAAAATGAACGGCCGGTGATCGCATTTTTCTGGCCTTTGGACTATCGTGTTAATATCCTGGCATCCTTTCTGAACTGTATCCAGATTGAGATCGCAGAATCTGGATTTGACTGTGAAATGATGATCCAGACCTATGAAAATGATAAACTAGAGCAATATGGCTCTGCCTTTTCAAAAAACGGCTACAGCGGTGCTATCATTGGTGCATGCTCCATGAAAGATCAGCAGTGGCTGGAAAGCATTTCACCCCGTATGCCAGTTGCTCTTATCAACCGACCATCGGAACATTTTTCCTCTGTCTGCACAGATAACGAAGAAGCTGCACTGATGGCTGCTGCCAAAATACGCCAGAAAGGTTATACCGAAGCCGCAATCTTCGCTTCCAGCCATGCTTACTATGCTACCAACCGCCGTGTACAGGCATTTATCAATTCCTGTGAACAGCTGGGAATCCAAATAGACGAACAATACATCCTAAAATGCCCCAGTACCCGTAATGGCGGCTATGGGATTGGCAAACAATATGCTTCTCTTACAGAACCTCCGAAAATGATCTTCTGTGATTCTGATGCCATTGCCCTTGGCGCTTTGAGAGCCTTTCATGAAAAAGGAATATCAGTTCCCAAGGATGCTGAAATGCTCTCCATCGGTATGCTGGATCCGGAAGCAGCTTCCTACTATATTCCATCCCTTAGTGTAGTTGAGATGCCAAACAAAGAGATCGGACAGCAGGTGATCCGCCTTCTGCGCAAAAAGATCTTAAACAACGATCCGACCCCGGAACATATTGATCTTCATGCAAAATTGATCCTAAGGGAAAGTTTTTCTTAATTGTGTCCAAATCCGCCCATCCAAAAAACTCAACTGACATTGGATGATGTTTTCTGCGGGAAAATGAATAAAAGTTATCAAAAAAATAATTTCACAAAATCTACACACTTCCTTTCACAAAATAAACACAAATCACTTTTAAAATAAGCCGCAGTTGAGCAGCGAAATGCGTAAGTCCGAACGACCAAGCGCATTTTGCTGCTCTTTTTTATAAATGGAACAGCCGAAAACTACTGTTCCGCCCATTTGAAAGGAGTAAAAACACATGAAAAAAACATTACTGAAAGGATTACTTCCAATCACCCTTGCATCCATCTTAGCAGCCGGATGCAGCTCAAATGCAGCACAGACTATCACTTCTGAAACAGGCACTGCACAGGAAACCACCGAAGAAAACAGCTCTGATTCCGCCAAAGACACCCAAAAAGATCAGGACGGCAGCCGTCCTGATCAAAAAGGCCGCGGCAAAAATGGTTCTGAGGATAATAAACCGGAAAACGGCGTTGTCCATGTAGGCGACGGAGGAAATGCCGGCCATATCAACCAGAAAGTTGTGATCACACCAGAGCAGCAGGAGCTGATCGATGCCACAAAAAATAAATTCACCCAGGAAACTTACAAAGATGAGGAAAACGGTGTTTCATTAGACTACAACCTGTTTATCCCAGCAGATTATGATGCATCCGTTTCCTATCCGCTGATCATGTTTATCCCTGATTCCTCTGCAGCAGGAAAAAGCAGCGAAGAAGTTCTTTCCCAGTACTATGGCGCTGACATCTGGGCTTCCGATGGTGAGCAGGAAAAGCACGCTTCCTTTGTCTTCTGCCCGGTATTCTCTGAAACCGTGGTAGATGATGATTTCAACACTTCCAACCAGATTGACACTGTTGTCAAAGTATTAAATCAGCTGATGGAATACTACAATATCGACACATCCCGTGTTTATACCACAGGACAGTCCATGGGATGCATGACCTCCTTGTACTTAAACAGCCTTTATCCGGACCTGTTTGCTGCTTCCCTCTTCGTTTCCGGACAGTGGGATATCAACATCTTAAAACCATTGGAAAACAAAAAATTCTTCTATGTAACCTGTACCGGAGACCAGAAAGCTTCCGGCGGACAGACAGAAGTCATGGATCTATTTAAAAAAGACGGTATTTCCTATTCTTACCTGGAAAACCTGGATCCAGACGCATCTGCTGATGAAAAGAACGAAAAGATCACCGATCTGTTAAAATCAGGAGATCAGGCTAACTTTGTACGCTTTGATGGCCTTGACCATATGGCATCCTTCAACTATGCTTATGATCTGGAAGCCGTAAGAGACTGGCTGTTTGCACAGAGTAAATAAATAGCATATTTTCATCAAGAAAATGACACAAAAAGAGGAGCTGCCGCTCTATAGACGATTCTTGAATCTATAGAGCAAAAGCTCCTCTTTTTTATTCGGCTAATTTACTATGAAAGTCCCGGACGGCAGCCGCGAATGAGCTATGCTTGCATGAGCGAATTCACGGGTATCGGACGGGCAAGCCGGTATGAGCAAGGAGCGCGATAGCGCGGATTGCGAATGCTGGCGACGATTGCGGGAGCACCAAAGGTGCGGAGCAATCGGCTTTCATGAATGGTGATGCCTGCGTCAGCAGGCATGTCCGTTTAGTTCCAAAAAAGTCTAACAACTCATCCAATTCCTGTTCAACATACTCGATTTTCTACCCTCAATTTAATTTTCCTCTTGACAAGTCTCTTATTTTTTAGTATTCTTATTTTAACGATTTAGTTTAACGTTTTACCTATTATGTTTAACGTTATCCCCAAATTGCAGTAATTCATACTTCCCCTTTGAATTCTGCGGTTCTCTGGCCAGCCTACAGTATCTGGTCCCCTCCGGATTCTTTTTTTTGATTTCCTGCCGGACCTGCCATTTTCCAGGTACTGTAAACTGACCAGAGAACATTCCTTTATCTCTACCATGATTCATTTCCAAAATACTGACAGAAATCCAATGACTTATAACCTGACAAAAATTAGGAAAATAAAATTTATAACGAATAAAATAATAATACAGAAAGGTGTGGTATTTTGTTCTGGAACAGAAAAAAAGCTCCTGAACTTTCTGCTCCTTCCGGAATAGGAGCAGCAGACTTTGCAGGCGCCGGAACTCCTCTTAAATTCAACAGCGTTGATTTTCGTGACGGACAGCAGTCTTTATTTGCAACCCGTCTTACCACTGCAGATATGATCCCGCTCTTAGAGCAGATGGATGCAGTTGGATACGATTCCATGGAAATGTGGGGCGGAGCTACTTTCGACGTAGCAGTCCGTTTCTTAAAAGATGATCCATGGGAGCGTGTAAGAACCTTCAAAAAATATGTAAAGAAAACCCCATTAAAAATGGTACTCCGCGGTCAGAACCTGGTAGGCTACAAAGCTTACCCGGATGATGTAGTAGAAGCCTTTGTGGCACAGGCAGCAGAAGCAGGAATTGATGTTTTCCTTACCTTCGATGCCCTTCAGGATCTTAGAAACTGCGAAGTTGCATTTAAAGCCATCAAAAAAGCCGGCAAAAAGATCGAAGGCTCCGTTCAGTACAATGTAAGTCCCTTCCATACAACAGAAGTATTCGTTCAGAATGCTTTAGAGCAGGAACAGATGGGAGCATCCCTGATGCACGTAGAAGACATGGCCGGACTTATGACCCCGGAAGCTGCTTATGAACTGATCACAGCCCTAAAAAAAGCACTGAAGATTCCTGTTCATCTTCATTGTCACTGTACCGGCGGTATGGCTGAAATGGCTTACTGGGAAGCCATCCGTGCCGGTGTAGACGGACTGGATGTATGCGTTTCCTCCATGTCCATGGGACCATCCCTTCCACCGATTGAAAGCTATTTAGCAGCTTTAAAAGGAACCAGCAGAGATCCAAAGATCGACCTTGGACAGTTCGCTGACATCAACAGAAAATTCGCAGAGCTTCGCCGCAAATACGCAGACTTTGGCACAAAATTAGTTGGTGTAGACGTAGGCTGTCTCCAGCATCAGATCCCAGGCGGTATGCTTTCCAACCTGGAAAGCCAGCTTACTGCTATGAAGCTGTATGACCGTCTTCCAGAAGTCTTAGAAGAAGCTACCCGCGTCCGCGCAGATATGGGATATCCGCCTCTTGCTACCCCATCCAGCCAGATGTGCGGTGCCCAGGCTACTACTAATGTATTAACCGGAAAGCGCTACGCTATGGTCAGCCGTGAATTAAAAGACTACTGCCGTGGTCTCTATGGACGCCCGCCGGGTCCTATTGACCCAACACTTTTGGAGAAAGCCCTTGGAGACGAAAAGCCTGCATTTATCCGCCCTGGTGATCAGATCGCACCTGGAATGGAAGCAGCAAGAAAAGAAGCAGGCGCACTTGCCCGCACGGAAGAAGATGTAGTCACTTATGCTCTCTTCCCAGGTTACGCACCCAACTTTCTGAAAGTCAAATACGGGATGTAATGCATCGCAGACTCACAAACCCGCGCTGACGCGCTCTACTGCCTGCTGACGCAGGCGGTTTGTTCGTTAATTGCTTGTGAAAAACAAATGTCTGCTGCGCAGCCGCTTGTTTTTCCCTGCGCTAAGTTAGATACAGAAATTTGCCAAAATTTATTGTAAATAATATTGCTACTACAAACATTCTAAAAATGAAAGAAGGAACCACATTGAAACAAACAGACGAAGCAAAGCTGGAGCGTTCCAGAGAAATCCTGGAAGCTTTAAAAGAAGCACGTGGGGGAAAGCTTTTAGAATCCCACCGTGTTATGGGTAATGACCCGAACCTGATCAATATGTTCTATCAGCAGTATGTAAACTGCAACAAAAAAGATATCTCCATTCCCAGAAAGTACAGAGAACTGATCGTAATGGCAGTAGGAATCGCAACATCCACTGAAACCACGATGAAAGTTCATGGAAAACTGGCTCTGGAAAACGGCGCTACCATTGATGAAATCTTTGAAGTTATCCGTATTCTTTTCTTCACCTGCGGTGTAACAAAGCTGCTTCCTGCATTGGAAACCCTGGGAGATCTTTTTGAAGCTGTAGATCTGGAAGAAAAATAATCAAAGAATTCTTTCGTAAAAAAGATGTAAATTTTTATCCATGGAAAGGCTCTTCTATGTTAGAATATCTATCATAGGAGGGCCTTTCATTCATACAAAACACACCGGAAAACGCATCCCCGGCACATTCAACGACTTGTATAAAGGCAAACAATTATGAAAAAAGACAGTGCACAAGAACAATACGACAAAATGACAAAAACCCCCATCAACAAACTTGTACTGCAGCTTGGACTCCCCACCACTGTCAGTATGCTTGTAACCAGCGTATACAATATGGCTGACACCTTTTTCGTAAGCCAGCTTGGAACCAGTGTCAGCGGCGCTACCGGTGTGGTTTTCGCCCTGATGGCCATTATCAATGCCTTCGGCTTCATGTTCGGACATGGTGCAGGCAGCAATATCAGCCGCAAACTAGGTGCACATGACGTAGAAAGCGCCCGTAAATTCGCATCCACCAGCTTTTTCCTATCCTTATTATGCGGTTCCCTTATCTGCATTCTTGGTTTTCTCTTCCATGCACCTTTCATGCGCCTTCTTGGAAGCACTGATTCTATTCTTCCTCATGCAATCGAATACAGCACCTGGATCCTCATCGCAGCACCTGCCATGGCTTCCAGCTGTGTTATGAACAATATCCTGCGTTATGAAGGAAAAGCATTCTTCGCCATGCTTGGCCTTGCTTCCGGCGGCATCCTTAACATTTTCGGTGACATGTTTCTTATCTTCGTCCTTAAACTGGGTGTCCGTGGTGCCGGAATCTCTACTGCCGTTTCCCAGTATATCAGTATGGCTATCCTGATCAGTCCTTTTCTTCGGGGCAAAGTCCAGAGCCGTCTTCACATCCGCTACATTACACATCAGTTTGAAGATGTGACCAATATCCTGGCAACTGGTTTTCCAAGCCTGATGCGTCAGGGCCTAAACAGTGTTTCCGTTATGGTACTTAACCGTTTTGCGGGCCCCTATGGAGATGCCGCCATCGCAGCCATGAGCATTGTCACAAGGATCATAAACTTCCTCTTCTGCGTAGCACTGGGAATCGGACAAGGCTTCCAGCCAGTCAGTGCCTTCAACTATGGAGCAGGAAAATACAAACGTGTACGGGATGCTTTCTGGTTCAGCGTAAAAAGCAGCTTCATCGTCATGAGCATTTCCGCCCTGATCGGTATTACCTTTTCAGCTGCCATCATACGCATGTTCCGTGACGACCCAGACGTCCTTTTTATTGGAATTCCCGCTCTGCGTATCCAGTGCCTTTCCCTCTTTTTTATGCCTCTGTCCTTATACGGGAATATGCTGTTCCAAAGCATTGGAAAAAGCGGCCGTGCCACCTTCCTGTCCATGATCCGAAGCGGACTGGTTTTCATTCCTGTTCTGTGGCTTATGAATACTATTTTAGGACTTACCGGAATCCAGATATCTCAGACTATCTCCGACATCGTATCTGCTTCCATCACACTGCCAATGGTAGTAAAATTTTTCAGATCTATGCCAAAAGACACAGAAATATAATAACACAATACAAAAAGGAATCTGCACAAAGAAAATTTTTTGACATTTTTATAGATGCGTGATATTATAGTTATAGAAAAGGGCACTACCGATAGACGGTTAGTCCACATACTTATTGATTAAAAAATAACCGTTCAGTTTGCGAGGCTGGGGCGGTTATTTTTTATGCTTATCTTTACCAAATGTATATCCAATGCTAAAGCAGGTTAAGCCGAAACTCACCACTGCTATAAAGTCAACAATACTCATTGGCTCAGCCCTCCTTTTCAAAAGATTCCCTTGCAGGTTTCTATGTAATCAGAGGGTCACAGTCCCTCTGTTGAAGGACTAACCGCCTACCATTATGGCAGTACCCATGTTTTCAGTATATCCGTAAAAAGATTGTGTTGCACTTAAAATCAGACATTCCTTATCCAAGTCCAGTATTACAAAAAAATCCTCCTGAACTGATATTTGCTTTAATATCAATCCAAGAGGATTATAAGCTTATTTAATATTTGCACAGATCATCCACGCTTAAACACCTTCGTTACTTTCTCCACATAAGGCTTCGTCCAGGGAATATTCCCCAGTAAAACCCAGGCAATACACAGCAACATTAAAATGGTCTGCCAATGCCCAAATGTAAACAAGATCGGATGATCCGCTGAAGAAGCCAGTGAAACCGCCTGTCTGAAGTTAGAATCCATCATCTGTCCTAAAACCATGGCTAAGATCAGCGGCGCTACCGGATAATCAAATCTTCTCATTAAAAATCCGATCACTCCAAACAGGAACATCAGCGCCACATCAAACAGTCTGTTATTACATGCAAAGGATCCGATCACGCACAAACTGGTGACAACCGGAATCATCACATTCTTAGGAATGGTAATAACCTTACTGATCCTTGGAGCAACCAAAAGTCCCAGTACCAAGAGCGCAAAGCAGGCAATGATACCTGCGATCAGAATCGCCTGGAATGCTTCCGGATTTTTCCTGATAAACATAGGTCCCGGCTGCAGTCCATGGACATAGAACACAGACAAAATGATGGCTGTAACTGCGTCTCCAGGCACAGCCAGTGTCAGCATCGGGATCAATGCGCCGCCGATACAGGCATTATTAGAAGACTCACTGGCCATAATGCCTTCCACAGCGCCTTCACCAAAAGGAACCTCCGGCTTTTTCACAATACGCTTCGCTTCATTGTAGGCGATAAAAGAAGCTACCGGGCCGCCAGCGCCAGGAAGAGCACCTACCAGCATACCGATTGTTGAAGTATACAGTGACAGTTTCCAGTGCTTAAGCACTTCTTTCAAACTAACCTTTGTCTTTTCCATAGCCAAGACATTCTGTTCCTGACCAAGACTATAAATAACACTTAAAACTTCCGCAAATCCAAAAAATCCAACCAAAGCCGGTACCGTACTGATACCGCCAGCCAGGTTCTGGATCCCAAAAGTCAGTCTCTTCGTACCCATAAGAGGATCAAGTCCCACCATACTGATAATAAGTCCCAGCATAACACTGACAAGTCCCTTTGCATAATTTTTCGTACTAACAGAACCTACTGTCACCAGTCCAAACAATGCCAGTAGGAAATAATCCATTTTCGTAAACTTAATAGCGATAGCCGCAACCGGCTCTGCTAACAGTCCCAATGCAATAAATCCAAAAATACTTCCGATAAAAGAATAGATAGTAGCCGTAAAAAGTGCCTTATAAGACTGTCCCTTTTTCGACATGGGATAACCATCTAATGTCGTAACAACAGAAGACGGTGCGCCTGGAATATTGATCAAAATAGCAGAAACAGCACCGGAAAATACACCAACCACATAAACGCCCATGATCATGGCCAGTGCATCCGAATGATCCCAGGTATAAGTAATAGAAACAAGCAGCGCCGTAGCCATGGACACAGAAAGTCCTGGTATAGCACCTACAAAAAGACCTGCCACAGATCCTAAAAGGACCATCAGAAGAAAGCGCAGATCCACGATCGATAACATTGATAACATCTGTTTTTCCTCCTTAATCCTATGGCAGCATTACATGAAGACATGTACGGAACGCAATACTTAAAAATAAAGAAGTTCCAATGGGAACCAGCACAAGCACAGCTACTTTTCTTACTTTCATAAACCACATCATGGCAATCAGGAAAATGATGGTAGCCAATTCAAAAATAGAGATTGTAATGCTGAAGCTTAAAATTCCAATGGTCACACGGGGAATCGATACTTCTCCTAATACCACATAATAAATAGCACACAGCACAAGAACTCCCAGGATCCTGACTATCTTTTTCTTGTGGTCAGCTGACTTGGCATCTGCTCCCTTAGCCAAAACACTTTCTCCTGCCGTCCGCTTCATAGCCAGCACGCCCTGACCCATGATCCAGATTGAAAGACCGATCAGCGCAGCACCAACTAACGCCGGAAAAAGATAGGGAGACTGGCTCCAGGCCTTATTAAACGCTTTTGCATAGGATATAAGAGAATACGAGAGCAGCAAAATGCCGCTCCCGCAAAATAAGATACCCTCTGCAATCAGTGAAGAAACTTTGTTTTTCATTGATCCATCCTCAATTATTTCTTATTTCTCAAATGTCTGCTTCGCAGCCATTTATTTCCAGTTGGATTCATTACTCTGCAACTCTTGCAATACCAAAATCTTCAGGGCTCTTCTCAGCTACACCGTTGTCATACTGTAACCAGCAGATAACAGATTTCCAGTTGTCGTAAAATGCCTTGATCGCATCATCATCTGTATACTCTTCAAATACAGGATCTGCTGCATTCTGTTTAACGAAATCAGTCCACTCAGGATCAGAAAATACCTTCTTAGAAGCTGCCTTTAATACATCAACAACTTCCTGTGGAGTATCATTATTAACAACAAAGCTTAACAGAGTATAAGGAATATTTAAATACTTCTCAGCTTCCGGTACAGTCTCAGTAAATGCCGGGATGTCAGGATAAGCTTCCATTCTCTTATCAGAGAAAACAGCTAAAGGCTTAACATCGCCGCTCTCAATATAACCGCCTAAAGTAGAGATGTTAGGGTTAGTAAAATCAACCTGCCCGCCAATAACACCTAACAAAGCATCATTACCGGAATCAAAGCTGGTCATTGCTACATCATAGCCCAGTTCCTTCATAACAAGACCCTGATTGTGTCCGCTTCCGCCAGGACCAGAGTGAGACATGGTGATCTTTCCAGGATTTGCCTTAATATCATCCAGTAACTCTTCCAGAGTATTGTACTTGGAATCTTTGCCAACTACCAGTACCTTAGGATCTCCTACTAATGGAGAAATAACAGTAAAATCAGAATAATCCAGATCACATACGTTCATGGTTCTGTAGGTTCCCATGGTCTCTGCACAAACTAATAAAGTATAGCCATCAGAAGGCTGTTCCTTTACAAACTGGGATCCGATGGATCCGGAAGCGCCGCCCTGATTGGTAACGGTAATGGACTGTCCCAGATATTTCTCTAACAGAGCTGCTAATTTTCTGCCCCATACATCGGTAGTTCCGCCTGCTCCGTAAGGAATGATCATATTAATAGGCTTAGTAGGATAATCAGCAGTTGCTACTAAATCTCCTTCAGCCTCAGACTCTGCTGCTTCGCTGGACTCTTCTTTTGATCCAGTCTCTGCTGCTGTCGTCTCTGCGGATGACTCAGCTGCCTTGGTAGTTTCATTGCTGGATACGGAAACGCTGCATGCTGTCATAGATACACACATTGCAGCAGCCGCAGCCAATGCGACCAGTTTTTTCAACTTCATAATGCTACACTCCTCTTCCTGTAAATAATTTCTTTTCTCTCAGAGCAAATTCCCCTCTGTGCTATTGCCGATTATACCACAAGTGCTACCTGCATTCAACAAAAAACTTTTACAAATTAAAACTTTAAAGCTTTTATCCATCATTGTATTTTATGCGTAAAAATGGTATGATACTAGTATAATCCACGATAATTACCGATCCCTTACACGCAGGATAAATTTTCATGTGCAAGGAAGCTGAATGAGGCGATGCCGGTAGCATCGTCGATTGAAGCTGACGCGGCAGATGGAACTTTAGACAAGTGAAAGGGGCGGATAATTATTGTGGATTATACTAGGGTCTAGCTATATCTATTTCGGAGGAACCCATTATGATCACAAAGCCCATTTTTTTGTGCGGCTACACCAGCAGCGGAAAGACAACCATTGGAAAAGAACTTGCCAAACAGCTTCACGTTCCCTTTTACGATACAGATAAACTGATCACTGTCAAAACAGGCCATACTCCACAGGAGATCTTTGCCGAAAAAGGAGATGCTTATTTTCGTGACACAGAACATGAAATAGCCAAAGAAGTAGCTTCTTATCCCCCCTGCGTTGTTTCCACAGGAGGCGGCATGCTTACCTTCTCCCGCAACGGCGATCTTCTTTCAAAAGCCGGTACTATTATTTACATAAACCGCCCTTTTGAGGACTGCTACAACAGTCTTATGAAAAATCCTGACCGTCCTCTTATTAAAAACAACACAAAAGAGGAATTGTTAGGTCGCTATAACAAGCGGGCAGCCAGCTATCAGGCCTATGCTGCTTTTACTGTAAAAAACGACCAGACTCCTTCGCTGACTGCCAGACACATTATCGATCTTCTTTTTTGAGGTTTAACAGAGCCTGTTCCACCTGGTCAAAGGCCTTTTTAAGGTTTGCCCTTGGGCAGGCAAAATTCACACGGATAAAGCCAGGGGCAGAAAAAGCATTTCCGTCATTAAATTTTACTCCTGCTTCTTTCATAAAAAATTCAGCCGGGTTTTCCAGTCCTGTTTCTCTGGCATCGATCCATCCCAGATAAGTCCCTTCACTGTGACAGATGGAAAGCCCCGGAATATTGTAAGTTTTGCTGGCAGAATGGTGAAGGATCACCCTCTGTCTGGCTTCTTCACTTAGTTAATTTCTCAGTTAAACAAAACTCCGGATAAAAAGCGTTCCGCTTGGAACAATTAAGCACACCACAGTCTGTACAGCTGTGAGGAAATACAGCCGTTTTCTTACTTGCTGATGTTTCCTGAGTCTTTAAAATGTCATTCTTCTTCGGGTCATGTTTTTTCTTCTTGTCACTCATATGCGTTCTCCTTATCCTTAATAGCCAATTTGTTTAGTATGTTAATGGGTATTGTAGCGACAGTAAGGCTACTTGTCAACAGGAGGCTTTCTATTGCTGGTTATAAGATTTTTCTATAACTCATTGCCTGCATAAAAAAATGTATCCGCAGCCCATCCTCTTATGAAGACAAGCTGCAGATACATTGAATTTTGTCCATTTAAATTTTTTCCACAATCACACGGCAACGCTTTTTATAAAAGGCAATCCCATATACAAGAATCTGGCTCCTGCCATCTTCCCTGAAGATTTCGTCATACCTGCGGTCATGAGCCTGTTTTAGAGCGCTTTCGCATGCATACTCCAGGTCTTTGAAGGAATGCGCATATTTCACTTCGATGATAATTCCTGCATCTGGATTCTGCGGTTTGACCAAGATATCCGCAAAGCCATCTCCAGATTCTCTGTTTGATTTCACCGCCCAACCAGAATAATTTTTCAAAATTCCCAGCAGAATGCCATGATAAAAATTTTCTTTTTGTTCATCTCGCGCTTTGGTATCCAGAATGCTAATGGTTTCAGTGAGAAACATGGTCAATTCTTGCTGGATTACTTCGCTATTTCCAACAAGAAATCCCTGATTAATCTTTTCTGCGGAAGCTTGATTACTGTCCACTACAGTTTTGAACCATTCCTGGATCTTCAGAACAAATACTTCACGAATTTCCTTATTCGGAATGACCAATTTGTATATTCCGTCTGCGGAAACTCCAGCCTGTGTCAAATAACCTGTCGTAAACAAAACACTCCAGATATTATCAATGCTACGGTCGATCTCATCATACGTCAAATCTAACCGGACTCGTTTTCCAACTGCACTGCCAGCAATTAGCTGCTCGATTTCATCACGTGTCGTAGAATCTGCCTTGTCAATAAATCGTTTCAATAAGTCGTTTCCACTGCTGTTGATCCAATACGATTTTGGCAAAAGTTTGGGGTTATCCTGCAGATCATCCACGTAGTTCATAACATCCCATGGACAATATATATCTGCATTTCCGAATTTGTACCCGTCATACCATTCCTTCACTTCCGGGAAACGATCCGATAATCCATAATCCGCAAGTAACCGCCGCACTTCATCGTCCGTAAAGCCAAATTCCTCATCATATCGAACATCATCAACTGAATGGACCTTAAAATTGTTTAAACCAGTAAAGATACTTTCCTTTGAAACACGAAGACATCCCGTCAGGACAGCAAACTGCAAAAAGCTGTTCGTTTTCAATGCCTGTCCGAATAAACTGCGAATTAAGGAAACCATTTCACGGTAATAACCACTCTGGAAGGCTTTATCAAGTGGTACATCGTATTCATCGATCAAGATGATGACCTTTTGACCATAATGCTGACATAGAAGCTGGGACAGGACGATCAGAGATGATGCCAAAAGTCCTTTATCCATCCAGTGCTTGCCATTTTTGATAGCAATCAGACTTTTATATTGCTCCTGTTCATCGACAGATAATTGGGGGCTGTTCTGCAAAAAGGAAAACCTTTTTGCCTCGCGTCCAATAAGCTGTACGAGCATATCAACGGCCTCTTCAAAAGTAAGGCCTGCAACATCTTTCAGCGAAAGAAATATGACCGGATATTTTCCAAGATGCTGTTCGCATAAGACTTTATTCTGTGTAATATAGAGTCCATCAAAAAAAGCCTTATCCGTGCCAATTTCAAAAAAAGTTTTCAGCATGCTCATATTGAGCGTCTTTCCAAAACGACGCGGTCGAGTAAAAAGATTCACTTTGCTCCAGTTTTCGATAAGCTGCTCTATCAGTCTGGTTTTGTCGATATAGTAAGCATCTCTGGTGCGTATTTCGCGAAAATCTTCGATACCAACTGGTATTTTTTTTAATCCTGGCATTCCATACCCCTTTCTACTTGTGGTGGTACTTATTTAATTGTATTATATCCTTTCCGTGTTGGTTCTGCAATTATTTATCCCGCATTCATTGGTTTTCTCTGGTCAATCCATGCACCATCAGGCTCACGCAAAAAGATGATGCAGCATAGATTTCTCTATTTTGCATCATCTTTATCAATCAAAGGATCTTCCTAATAAAATTACCTGATTACTTATTATTCATCATATCCAGAACCCACTGAGGAGCCAGATTTGGCAGTTCTGTACCATTTTTCTTTGCTTCTTTATAAGCAGCAATGGTCTCTCTTCTGTTTTTCTCATAGGCAAGCTTGGTTTCTGCCTCTGTTAAAACTACTTCAACGTACTTTTTAGGAATAACGCAGACACCATCAGAGTCACCTACTACCAGATCTCCCGGTTCTACCTGTACGCCAGCACACATAATGGCTGTATTGATATTTCCCTCATTTTTCTTGATCGGTCCACATGGCATAAAGCCTTTAGAATAAACCGGGAAGTCCAGCTCGATATTTCCGTCACGGTCTCTGGTATATCCATCAATGACCATTCCTTTAAAGCCAACGGCCTGGCATGCTCCCATGATCAGATCTCCAAAATACGCTCTCTTGTTATAGCCTTTTCCATCGATCACCATTACATATCCTTCTGCCGGGAAACTATAGCTTGCCACATGAATGGGGAAATTATCGCCATCAGATGTCTCTACCGTCAGTGCAGTTCCTACTACCTGCATTCCACGGTCAACAGCCATAACCTCTGCATCCATACAGCCGCCGTTTGGAATGTCGATCTTAGCTTTCTTTACACCATCTAATAAAAGTGCAACGCCTAAATTTTCTGCTCTTTTAATAATATCCTCTGACAAAAGAGGTGCACATGGATTCATCATTTTACAATTACCTCACTTTTCTTACTTGTCATCTTAAAGTAAACAAACAATGCAACGGTTGCTGCCAGTCCAACCAGTCCTGCCATCATCATATGGTTGCACAGCAGTGCTGCACAAGCTGCAAACAACAGGATGCGTTCAACCTTATTCAGATCCCTGAACGCCCAGCCAAATACGGAAAATGCCAGGGCACAGCAGCCAATAGCTGTTAATGCAAATGCGATCGCTACTCCTGCATCAAAGCCAAATGTGGCAGTTGCCGGATGATACATAACAAGATTGTTGTTATACAGCATTACAAATGGAATGGTAAATCCGGCAATGGCAAATTTAACAGCCTGCAGACCGGTTTTCCACATATCTCCCCCTGAAATACCGATGGCTGCAAATACAGCCAGGGCTACTGGAGGTGTGATCGCTGCAATTACACCAAAGTACAGAACAAACAGATGAGCGGATGCTAAAGAAACACCCAGGTCAACCATAGCCGGAGCTACTAAAACAGATAAGATAATGTAGCAGGCAGAAGTAGGAAGACCCATTCCCAGAATGATACATACAACAGCGGTCAAAAGTCCCATGATCAGGATATTTCCGCTTGCCAGCATAGTAATGATGGTAGAAATCTTCAGTCCTAAACCTGTAATGTTGATGGCACCTACTACGATACCTACTACCATACAAGCAATGGATACGCTCATCATAGAGCTTGCGGCATCTCTGCACAGGCTTACAATATTCTTTAATGTAAACTTCTTATAGTCGGTGATCAAGCCGATCACAATACACAGAATGATAGTATAAAGAGCTGCTCTTGCTGTACTGATACCCATAATCATCAACGCAATCAATACAATGATCGGAGCAAAGTAATACCAGCCTTTTTTCAGGATCTGACCTGCAGTAGGATCTTCTGGCTTTCTTTCGATCACCGGGATCCTCTTACGGTTTGCATAAGAAATGATTCCTGCAGAAGTGGTCAGGTAGTAAAGAACGGCCGGAAGCAATGCTGCCAGGCAGACTGTTCCATAAGGAATAGATGTTGCATCTGACATCAGGAATGCAACGGCACCCATAACAGGAGGCATGATCTGACCGCCGGAAGCAGCTGTTGCTACGATACCGCCTGCTGTATCCTTATCAAAACCGGTCTTTTTCATTAACGGAATGGTGAAAGTTCCTGCTGTTACAACGGTTGCCGCACCAGATCCATTGACCATACCTAAAAGCATACTGGAATAAACAGCTGCCTGTGCAGGACCGCCTACAATATTTCCAAAAGCTGCAGATGCAATATCTACAAAGAACTCACCTGCTCCAATAAAACTTAAAACAGATCCAAATAAAACAAACAGGAAAATATAAATTGCAGCTACATTTAATGCACTTCCGAACAGACCTTCACTGGAAACCATCAGATACGTTGCCATACGGTAAACAGATACTCTGGCTGTCTCCAGTGTTCCCGGCAGGTAAGAACCATAAAATGTATAAACCAGGAACAAAAGGCACAGACCTGGAAGAATGCTTCCTAATGCACGATAAGAAATATAAATAGACGCAGCTATAAATAATACAGAAACGATCTTCTGAAAATCTGTATACAGCATGGTGGTTGCCACGTTAGAGTTTCTTAAAACGATTACTTCATGAGCCGCGATCACCGTTAAAATGATCAGCAGAACATTCAGGATCTTTCCCGGCTTAGAAGCAGACATTTTCACAAGCAGGAAAAAGATAATGATCAAAGCGCCATGATATACAGACTGTTCTGTGTTATTTAATGTTAAAAAAGGGGATGCCGCCAGCAGGTGGAATACGCAAAGAACAACTGCAACCAAAGAAGCCAAATGATAATTAAGCTTATTCCATGATGTTTTGGCACCATTTAAATCAGAGTTTTTAGATTCCATTTTGTCCTTCTCTCCTTATTCCTTTACTATGCCCGCTTCCCGATAGTATCTTAAAGCACCATCATGGATGGGAATGTGTTCTGTTGCAATTGTCTCAGGTCTGATCTGGCGTGTTGCGTCATTGGTATCCTGATAAGTATCAAGAGACTCCATCATACCTTTAACAAAACTATAAATAAGATCCGGATCTGCCTTTGCAGAACAGAAAATCGTTGTTGCATATCCTAAGGTCTGTACATCGGATTCATTGGACTGATGTTCATAAGTTCCTGCCGGTATGGTAGTCTTGTTGATAAATGGGAATTCATCAATAATATCCTGAACTGCTTCATCGGAAATAGGAAGCATACGGAATGCAGTGGTAGCTGCTGACTGCTGAATACCTGCGATAGGATAACCGCCTGTCTGGAAAGCTGCATCAATATCTCCGTTTGCCAGAGCCTCCGCAGACTCAGAATAGTTCATATAGTAAGGATGAATGTCTGCCATGGTGATCCCATAGGCATTTAAGATCTTTTCATTGATAAACAGATAAGAAGTTCCCTGGGAACCTACACATACCTTTTTGCCCTTTAACTGGGATATGTCTTTGATCCCGCTGCTTTCGGTTGTAAAAATATGAAGCTGGGACTGATATAAAGATGCAACTTCTCTCAGATCTTCCTGAGGGCCTGCATTTTGATACGACATGGTGCCGTGATAAGCACTGTAAATAGAATCGCAATTTGCCATTCCAAGATCAATATCATGATTTAATGTCATAGAAATGTTTTCATTGGATCCGGATGTTGCCTGCACGTTCACATTGATCGGTACCACTTTGGAAACTGCATTTCCGATCGCTGCACCTACATAATAGAAGGTACCTGTTGAAGATGCAGTTCCTAAGGTAAGAGATCCTGAGTAAGATCCGTCCGGGTTTGTGATCTTACGTGCAACATGTCCATCTCTGTTCTGAAAAAAGGCAACTACCAGTGCTGCTATCATAATTCCGTAAACTACTGCCACAATTTTCTTTTTCATCGTTATCTCCAAGCCAATCCATTGATTTTACGAAAGGCAGATTGGTTTTTATCCGCCTTTCGCTTTGCTACATACCTGATCTGATTATACCAGTTCTTCTCCTGCAACCGGGAAGAAATTAGAGAAGCTTTCTCCATACTTATAGGTCTGATTTCCGGAAATTCTTCTTAAATGATTTCCTCTTAAATTTGCTCTTTCTGTATAATACTGGATCAGGTGATGCTGTGCCTGGAAGCACTGCATAGCACGTACTTTTTCATCATATACTTCTGTAATATCGATCAGTTCTCCTGGAACGAAACCGGAAAGTTCGGTCTGATGAGGCTCAAATCCAAATAAGCGCATCTGCTTTGTAGTTGGAAGTCCTTCTGTGATCACACCGCGGGAATTGGACTGAATGGAGCATTCAAATACAAACTCTGCTACTGCATTGTGATCTGGATTTAAAATGTCTTTTCCGTTTCTGTCATGGGTAATGATAATGTCAGGACGGACAGTACGGATCTTTCTGATCATACGCTCTCTGATCTCTTCTGTCAGATATGGGCTCATTGGGTAATCTGGCAGATCCCAGAACTCAATGTTCTTAATTCCCAGGATCTCAGCAGCCTTTGTGGTTTCCTCCAGTCTGTTTTCCTTTACAGACTCATAAGTTGCGCCTTCCTTCTTCCACTGTGCAGCGCTTTCACCTCTGATACCAAAACTTAAAACAACCACATGAACCTCAGCACCATGTTTGATGTATTTTGCAATGGTTCCGCCTGCACGCCAAACATAATCTGCTGCATGAGCACTTACTACCAATACTTTCTTTCCTTCGATCATCACTGTATCCTCCATGATTCATTTTTTCTATGTTTTAATTTTTTATTATGGTCTTGCTTTTTATGATCTCATTCCTTTCCAAGAAGCCATCTTGGATTTGTAACAGCCATATCTGTAATATCTTTCTCAGAGAAGCCTGCGTCTAACAGCTTCTGTGCAAATTCTTCCATACCTTCGTCTGGATAACAAAGCTTTGTATTTCCAAGATCAGTACCTATAATACAGTTTTCAGCTCCTACTTCACGGATCATTTCTGCAATGGTATCAAAATCAGCCTTTCCTGTCTTCCATGTAGTGTAGCAGTGCTCACATTTTGCACCGTAAGAAACAAACATCTTCTGATCTTCTACAGAATAATAAGTAGTTGGGAAGCTTACGTGAGTGATCACGATCTTCTTAACTCCTCTTTTTGCTGCTTCCGGAACCAGCTTGTATGCTTCTTCATGGGAAATATGTCCGGTTGCCAGGATCATGTCATATCGTGCGATAATATCCAGAATATCTAATACTTCCTTCTTTAACTCACCCTTTTCATCTAAACAGTTAAGTGTTGGGGTCGGGATTCCTTCTTCTCTCATCTCCAGGATAATGCTGGCCCAGAAAGCTCTCTTTTTATTTGGATTTCCATCAAACTGATAAGCCATCTCATGCTCATTATCACAGGTTGGAAACCAGACTAACTTTACGCCGCCTCTGGCAGCCATCTCAACAGCTGTAGGATTTAAACCGCCGACTGCACTGTTTAATGTAATGGTTCCTACTGCATCACACTGAGGAAACATTTTATTGATCAGCTGTGCTCTTCCTGCTGTAGAGGTCCAGTGATTCTTGATCGCATATCCGGAAAGAGTAGAATCAGTAATACGCTTTGCCATATCAATATCGTCCATCTTTCTTGGCAGGCAGTCTGGTGCAGAATGAACGTGAAGATCATATCCACCTTTTAATAATTCTTTTACGTCGCTCATAATAGCTCCTTTCAGTCTCTTCGTTCTATTTTGTTATTCTTTATTGTTGAACAATTTTGTTTACATCGTCATTGTACTCACTTCCGCCCAATTTGTCAATTGTAAACTTAGATTCGAATCATTTTTATTAAATCACTACAATTTTTCGTTTCATTTTTTGAGCATATTGCACAAAAAGTTTCTTTCCGCTTTTTATGTTTAACTTATTATTTTTTAATATGTTCTTAATTATATAATAACTTCTTTTCAATTGCTTTTTTTTCATGTTTCCTTTATACTGATGTTAAATAAATGTTAAATAATATTGTTGAACCAGAAAGAGGTACATATGGCTGAAACACAAACTACGATCGTGTATAATAAAATAAAAAGCAAAATTGAATCAGGAGAATATTCTCCGGCCCAGAGCCTTCCGGAAGCAGCCCTGGCAAAAGAATATGGCGTCAGCCGCAATACCATAAAAAAAGCTCTTCTCATGCTTGAAAATGATGCTTATGTCACTATGGATCTGAACAAAGGCGCCAAAGTAAGCAGCTATTCCAAAGAAGAAGTCATCCAGTTTTTGGAGCTTCGTGAAGTACTGGAAGGATTTATCATCCACAAGGCTGTCCCTGCATTTACAGAGACCAATATCAAAAAGCTGAAAGCTATTCTGGATAAAATGACCGCTTATAAAGCAGAAGATGACCTTTTAAATTATTCCAAATGCAACCAGGAATTTCACAAAATCATTTACGCTGCCTGCCCCAACAAAACAGCTGTTGAAACCACTCTAAAGCTGAAAAACCAGATGCGCAAATACAACAGCAAAACCATCCTGATCCACGGACGACCTGAACAATCCCTGGCAGAACATACAGCAATTTATAATGCCATCTGCAGCCGGGATGTAGCCAAAGCAGAAGAATGCATCCGCACCCATATCCGGAACGTTAAAAATACCTTTGATCAGTATTACAGCTTTTTATTTTAAAAATATAAAATATCAAAAAATCCCCTGAAAAAGCATTTTCGCTCTTTCCGGGGATTTTCGCGTTGTGTCGTTTCTTATACTGCGTTTTGTGTCAAAACCAATTCTTTCTATTTATGTGATATCGGTTAAACCATAACATTGACGCAAAATATCTATCATTTTCTCTTTATTTGCTCCTCTTATTCCTAAAGACTTCATATCCTTCGTGGCACGAAATGGTAATTCCTCATGTTCCATAATCAGATCACATGCTGTTCCTCCAATTATGACATATTGATTTTCAAATCCCTGAAAATTTTCTTTGAATCTTGTAAGTCCATTAACCATTATTCCTGCAGCCTTCTTTCTTGTAATTCCTCTACTGCTTCTTCAATTCTTCTGTGTTTTCCATCTTTATTTTTGAATATTGAACATTTTCACTGTTTCTTTAAATATTAAAAAAAGGCGGAAGCATCTACACTTCCGCCAAAAAACAATCTCAGTATTCTATTTTCCAAGTCCCTGTCTGTCCACCCACTCTGTCACATCTGCTTCAGATGCTCCGCCATGGAATCTTTCTCTCTCTTTCCAGTCACCTGTTCCAGCCATATCTTCAAGCAGTTTTCCGCTGCCACCAATTCCTGATGATGCAGCTGTACAGAATGGAATCACTGTTTTGCCGGTGAAATCATTTGCTTTTACAAAGCCGTCCACCGGCCATCCGCCGTTTGTCATAAATGGAATGACCTTCTTTCCTGAAAAATCATATTCCTTCAAAAATGAATAAAGCGGCATTGGCAGATCAGCATTCCAATTAGGGAAGCCCGCAAATATAATATCATAATGGTCCAGATTTTCAATATGGCTGGAAAGTTCCGGTCTCGCATGGTCCGCTTTTTCACTGTAAGCAAATTCGAGCAGGTTCTTATGTGTACCTGGATATTGCTGTATGATTTTTATTGCAAATAAGTCTCCGCCAAGGTTTTTCTGTTTTTGTTTTATCTTATTGATACTATTAATTATGTCCTACGATAGTAACTATCGATCAACCGTTTTTACAATAAAATTTGTGAATTTTTTATGAATAAAATGAAATTCTACAAAAAAGCCCCCGGAAAAAGCTTTTACACTCTTTCCGGGGGCTTCCCGCAATCTTTCTCTTATCCCAGGTACTTATTCAAATGCTTATTTCCCCTGCTCTTATTTCATTATCCTTCAATAGAAACATACTTCTTCTGCTCTACTGCCGGCTTTGCTTCCTTCTTCGGAACGAACAGCTTCAGGATACCATGTTTGAACTCGCCCTTGATATCTTCTTCTGTAATGTCTTCGCCTACATAGAAGCTTCTCTCACAGGATCCTGCATAACGTTCTTTACGGATGTAACGACCGGTTTTCTTATCCTGTTCGTCTTTATCAAGTCCCTTGGCTGCACTGATAGTCATATAACCATTCTCCAGGGATACCTTGATCTCATCTTTTGTAAATCCAGGCAGATCCATTTCCAGTTCATAACCGTCTTCTGTTTCTTTGATATCAGTTTTCATCAGGTTCTTGCCTCTGCGGCCGTACAGCTTCTTTTCTACATTGCTTTCTGCGTTATCATCGAAAAATGGAAAATCCTTCATAAAGTTATCAAATAAATCTTCTCCAAAAATACTAGGCATTAACATAAGTCATCTCTCCTTTTCTTATACTCTCTATGCTTTATTTTACTTGTTATCTTTTGGAACCGGGGATGTTTGAAAACCTTCCGGAACCTTTGGCATCTTACTTCTTTGCCTCTTTGTTCCTTTCTGTCTCCCTTCCTTTGTTCTAGTTGTAATATAACACTTGTTATTAGCAATGTCAAGGGGTGAGTGCTAATTATTTTGTGAAGAATTTGTGAACGCTACGAGCCATGCAAAATGGTGAAAAAACGCCCTGCAAGTTTACTTGCAAGGACGTCTTTTTTTGCTATTTTATAGGGCGACAGCCCTACAGCGAGGGAAGTCTTTCCCGAGCTGTGCATGGCGTATGCCACTACTTCACAGAGGTTTTTCACTTGCTTTCGCACTCGATTTTCTTGATTTGACCACATTTTTACGACAAATTCTTGGAAAAATATATTCGTCTGATTTTCTTACCACATTTTACGACAACGGCTTATGGTTTATACCACAGCAGGTACGGTTTCTGGCAGGTTCATTTTAGACTTCTCATCAATATGATTTCATTCATACAGCGGTCCTCTTATTTTTCCAAAGCTTCATTAATAAAATTTTCTATCATTTTTTTGATTCAGATGCAACAATAGAATCTATTGCCTTTCCATCTCGATATAAAACCAGTTTTTCCTTATGAATTAATTGTCCAAACTTTTCTTTATTTATATTTATTGATGTCATATTTTTTAACCTCTTCTCCTGTTTGAACTTAATATACCGCATAAAAGATCTTGTTTCCGTGATGATATCACAGAAAAGACAATTTACTTTATTACGCTTCTTTTTATTTCTATTTACGGCATATGCCAGTTATATAATTGACACATCTCAATAAATTAAGTATACTCCCCATCTTTGACAGTTACAAAAAGCTGGGAGTATTATACGTTCAATTCATTACTTTCGGCAAGTAAGAAATAATCACTATGAACTAACAAAAAAGGATGCACTACGGTAACTTTTCCATTACCTTGGCACATCCTTTCGTATTATTATTTTTGTTATTCTTCTTAATGACAGCTATGGCTTCCACATCCATGCTCGCCACATGTATGTCCTTCCTCGTGACTGTGCTCGTGATGAGAACACTTCACATCTGGATTGTAATCCAATGTTTCATTAATAAAGGCTTCTACTGCTTCATCCGCATCTCCGGAAACTCCTCCAAAAAGCTTAATACCAGCTGCCGCTAACGCTGTCTGTGCACCGCCTCCGATTCCGCCACAGATCAAAACATCTGCATTCAATGCACTAAGAACTCCCGCCAATGCACCATGTCCGCTTCCATTTGTATCTACTACTTCTGAATGTACTACTTTTCCTTCCTCTACATCGTAAATCTTAAATGTCTCTGTGTGTCCAAAGTGCTGGAAAATCTGTCCATTTTCATATGTTACTGCTATTCTCATAATACCTTCTCCTTTTTCTGCTGCATATTTTTGGTAAATTTCCTGTTTGTAACATCCTCCAAAGCTACAGTTGCTGCTCTGCCCGTCACAGATTATGAAATCCCCTCCCTCAATTCTAAGCGGATGTCCATCAATAAGTGTATCTGCTATTTTCTTCCTGGCAATCTCGTAAATCCGTTGAACTGTTGTTCTTGCGACTTGCATAGATGCTGCACACTGCTCCTGACTATAACCTTTCTTGTCCAAAAGACGAATTGTCTCATACTCATCTACCGTCAGAACAATGGGTGTTTTTTTCTCAGTATTATCTGCCGGAAGGAATTCTAAAATATTGGGGAAATAACAAACTTTTCTGCATTTTACTGGTCTCGGCATAAACTTCTTCTTTCTCGCTTTTCTTATATAATAATCTTATAAAGGGCATATGTCAATAATTTTTTTGACATATGCCCTTTATGAATCACCTGATAGTATTACTTATTTTCATTATTTTTTAATTTACAGATACCCTGCGTCATTGTTCCCATTGGACAAAATGTGCACCAGGTTCTTGGCTTATATAACACCATTACGATCAACCCTAACAGCAGAGATGTATGCATCAAACTATAAATGCGTGAACACTCCTGCTGTCCACAGATAAATGCTCACCAAGCTTATATCTTAATCGCGCACTGTCTAACACTGTCCCCGATCCAATAACCCTGTTTTCCGGGAGTCCTGATAACTTTATGGCTACCTGTGTCAAAATATCTACCGGATTCGCTACTACAAGCATGATACCTGCAAAATTTCTCTTTGCTATTTCAGGAATGATTGACTTAAATATTGCTACATTTTTATTTACTAGATCAAGCCTTGTCTCTCCCGTTTTTTGCCCCGCTCCGGCAGATATGACAACAATTGCAGCATCAGCTACATCATCATAATCTCCAGCATATATCTTCATCGGACTGGCAAACGGAATACCATGACTGATATCCATTGCTTCTCCCTCTGCCTTGTTCTTGTCTGCATCGATAAGACAAGCTCTGTAAACAAGCCACTCTGCATCAGAGCAAATACCGATGCAGAACCAACAAAGCCACAGCCTATCATTACTGCTTTTTTTGAATTAATCACTTTCTTCTTCGTAATAATCTCATCCCCTTAATAATTCTCTTCATGTACTTCAAAATAGCTCTGTGGATGATTACATACCGGACATACTTCAGGTGCCTTAGTTCCTACCACAATATGTCCGCAGTTACGGCATTCCCATACTTTAACTTCACTCTTTTCAAAAACTTTAGCAGTTTCAATATTCTTAAGAAGTGCACGATATCTTTCCTCATGGTGTTTCTCAATCTCACCTACTGCCCTGAATTTTGCTGCAAGCTCAGGGAATCCTTCTTCCTCAGCTGTTTTAGCAAAGCCTTCATACATATCTGTCCACTCATAATTTTCGCCTTCTGCCGCTACCGCCAGGTTTTCCTTTGTATCACCAATTCCTGCTAATTCCTTGAACCACATCTTTGCATGTTCTTTCTCATTATCTGCGGTTTTTAAAAACAATGCTGACATCTGCTCGTAGCCTTCTTTTTTCGCTACAGAAGCAAAATAGGTATACTTATTTCTTGCCTGCGATTCCCCTGCAAATGCCTCCTGTAAATTTTTCTCAGTCTGTGTTCCTACGTATTTGTTTGCTACCATTTCTTTTTTCTCCGTTTTCTTTACTATTTTTTCAAAATCTGATGCAGGGTGTTTACATAAAGGACATATAAAATCATGCGGTAATTCTTCTCCTACATATTCATATCCACAAATTCTGCAACGCCATATTGTCTGCCCATCCTCGGTTTTTCCGACTGCCTGTGGCTTAGGTTTAATATTATTCTGGTAATAATCATATGTGACAGAAGGAACATTACTTAAAACTTCCATATCTGTTATCTCACCGATAAACATTGTATGTGATCCTAAGTCCTCCGTTTTATTAACTGTTACAGAAATGTATGCATTTGTACCTTCTGTAATATAATAAATACCATTTGTACCCCTAGCACACTTTTCAAATGCTTCAAATTTATTGGTATCCCTTCCTGATTGGAAGCCAAAATATTGGAACAATTCAAACTGTGCCTTCTGACTTAAGACTGATACTGTGAATTTTCCAGTTCTCTGAATCATGTCATGCGTGTAATTTGCTTTGTTGACGCAGATACTTAACTGGTTCGGTTCTGAAGCTGCCTGAATGGCTGTATTAATAATACATCCATTGTCTTTTTCATCTTCCCTGGCAGTCAGTACAAACAATCCATAACTCAACTTATACATTGCTTTCCTATCCATTTTTTTTCCTCCTTTACCTTCTCCCTGCATTTTGGGCAAATACCTTTAAATGAAATATCATAATCCAAAAATTCGATTCCATGAGTGTTATGAATTCTTTCCAGCAAATCCGGTATTTCATCCATATCCACATCTGAAACTTCACCGCATTTTGCACACCTGACATGGTAATGATTTTTCAATGAAAAATCGAACCTATTCGGTCCATCCGGAACTTCAACCTTCCTTAACGAACCCTCATCTACCAATATATCAAGATTTCTATATACAGTTCCTTTTCCGATTGTAGGATATGCTCCTTTTATAAATTCATACACTTCATTTGCTGTAACATGTCTTCTCATTTCGTATACGGCATTTCGTACAAGATCTTTTTGAATGGTATTTCTCCTACTCGTCATCAGTCCTCCTTGTTAGGATTTATTCTTAATAAGGATTATATATCATCATTATTATATTGTCAATAATATAGTAATAATTCTCATTATTATTAAAAGATGCCCATGCTGAGCATCTTTAATCTAAATCATTGTTCCATTTTTCGTTCAAAAACATATTCAGTTTCTGATGATAAATCAGAACGGAATGAATAACCAAGTCTGTCGAATTTCTTAATATCCAGCGGATTCTCAATATTATTTTCTGCCATAAATCTGACCATTTCACCACGAGCCATCTTGGCATATGTACCTTTTGTTACCATTTTATCTCCAGAAACTTCACAAAATGTAACCGAAATATATCTGTCCTGTGGTGTCAAATACTTTTCTATACATTTTGAGTATTCTTTTGATGCAAGATTAATGATAATCCTGCTGTCATCTATTACTGAGCGGTATAACAAGTCACCCCAGTACTCATACAGATTTTTGGCATCTCCAATCCTGATCTTTGCCTGCATTTCCAAACGATAAGGTGTCACACCATCCATTGGTTTCAGAGCACCATAAAATGCAGACAATATTCTCAAATGATTTTGCACATACTCAAGCTGCATATCTTCAAACACTGATGGTGCCATATATTGAAAAGCAATTCCTTCATATGATAAAACAGCCGGACTGAGCATCTGATAAAGATTCATATTTCCCAATCTATTGAAATTTTGTTCTGCAATCTTGTCATTACATTTCCAAATGCCTTTCAGTTCCTCTTTTGACTTACTTTTCAACCAACTTTGTATCTCTGTCGTCTTTTCAATAAATTCAGGCAATCCATCCGGCGCTATGCTGTCAGTATCTGTAATCATCTTTTTAGCAGGGGATAATATTATCTTCATTAATCTAATTCCTTAAGCATATTTTCAGGATCATCTGCAGCCTTGACTTTATCATTTGCCTTTATAATAACCCCCTGTTCATCAATAAGATATGTGGTTCTTACTACTCCCATAGAGACTTTGCCATAATTTTTCTTTTCTTTCCATACATCATAAGCTTCAATAACTTTTCGCTCTGGATCTGCTAAAAGTGTAAATGCCAATCCATATTTTTCCTCAAATCTCTTATGAGAGGATACAGAATCCTTACTGACTCCAAGAATAACTGCTCCTTTTTCGGTAAACTGAGGGTATCGCTCAGAAAACCCACATGCCTGTTTCGTGCATCCCGCTGTATTATCCTTGGGATAGAAATATAAAATCACTTTTTTTCCTGTATAATCCGATAATCTATGTATTTTCCCATTTTGATCTGGCAACTCAAAATCAGGTGCCTTAATTCCTACTTCCAACATTATTTATTCCTCCCTATCTGTAACTTTCTCTTTTTTTGCCTTTTCTTTTCTATTCCCAGTAATCATTTTATGACCTGTATATATCGCCATTACCATACATAACATAGAACTTAAAGCAAAGTATTTATGACTTGATTTTAGCTTTTTATATCCAGTGTAATAAGTCCCAAACATTGTAATTAATGCTCCAACTGACCAATATTTATGTACTTTCATGTAATTCCTCCATTTTTCAGTGTATTCAATTGAAATTATACTCTACCACATTCCTATGTCAATTTGACAATAGCGCATTCCTATAAATTTTTCAGAATATCATGGTTAAAACTTTGTATTGTTATCCTATAATTTTTCTTTGAAAAATCTAACAAAAAGCTTACCTTCAGGAAATTACTATTTAATCTCTTTTCCATCTATATATAGTTGAAATTTATCAGGATTATCGACAACATCATAGTCCTTTCCATATTCTACAGGTCTGTATTCAGCTGTCATTACCGGTTCCCCCATGCACTGGAAGTCTTCCACCATATTCATCATCTGCCTTATCGCAAAGCAGATGGAAAAGCTGTGACTGTAACATGGCAATCACAAAGTTAAAGGTTGTATCTGTGTCGTACATAATCAAAAACAAGGCTATTTTTCTCCCCCCCCCCCTCCCATCCCCACGCAGCAAAAAAAATCTTATCCTGTTCCATTTCATCGTAAGACATAATCTCACGAAGTTCAGCAATATCAAATGGGGCAAGTCTGACTCCACAGGATATCAAAATACTTTTCGCTATCTTTCCAGGAACAAAAACATATTTTGTTTTCTGCTTCTCAGGTATTTCCTTTTTCTGCAAACTGCCATCTACTCTGGTACAGTATTCATCTCCGCATTCCTTTTCCTGCATACGATCACTCTCTTTTAAGATTTCCAACGGGACAAGACCGTTATTTTTCTCTGTATAATCTTCTTTTAGCGCCGCGAAGATTCCCTTCATGTTAAATTCTTTCGGACGCCATATCCAAGGATCGGCATTTTTACTCCATTATTTAATGTTACATATTCCATTGCTGTATCCATTTTCCTTATATTGTTCAACCTGAGGTTAACTTCAAGTCAATACTGCTTTTGATTCTCTAACAGTCCTTCTAAGTCTGTATATAAAATTTTAAACATTTCATGTAAAAAAATACAATGATTTTTTTGAAATGCACTATGCGCTCAGTGCATAGTGAAAAGTCTCCCAAAAAAGCTTTTACACTCTTTTGGGAGACCTTTTTGATCACAGTTTTTTTCTCTTGCTACAAATGATAATAAACAGGTTTGTAGTTCTGTTTTAATAATTCTCTGCATGAACCTCAAAATAACTCTGTGGATGAGCACACACCGGACAAACTTCCGGTGCCTTGGTTCCTACTACAATATGTCCGCAGTTGCGGCACTCCCAAACCTTTACTTCACTCTTTTCAAATACCTGTGCAGTCTCAATGTTCTTAAGGAGAGCACGATATCTTTCTTCATGATGCTTTTCGATCTCGCCTACTGCTCTGAATTTTGCTGCCAGCTCCGGGAAGCCTTCTTCCTCTGCTGTCTTGGCAAAACCTTCATACATATCGGTCCACTCATAGTTTTCACCTTCTGCAGCTGCTTCCAGGTTTGCTTTTGTATCACCGATTCCTGCTAATTCCTTAAACCACATTTTTGCATGTTCTTTTTCATTATCTGCTGTTTTTAAGAATAATACAGGATTCCCCGGAAAATGCCTCCTGTAAGTTCTTTTCTGTCTGGGTTCCTGCATATTTGTTTCCTGCCATTTTTCTTTTCCTCCGTTTTTGATTGATTTTGTTAAATACCCCTGTTTTTTCAAAAAAATACAGGGCGAAAAATATTTTTCAATGCCTTTAAAGATAATTTAACAATATTTTCTGTCATTAATCAATTAAGAACTTATTTTTTTAATTAAAAAAAATCCCCCAGTCATCATTGCATCAAGCAACAAATACCAGGGGACTTGTCAATAGCAGGATAAAAAACCGTTCTTATTTGTTACAGTTCAGCCTTGCATCTTCTTGCCCGCTTGCAGCGGACAAGAAGCCTTGGGCGTCTGCCTTATGAAGATTTAGCGCCAAAATCACTTATGAAAACAAGTTTTCAACGTGCTTTTGACCCTAAATTTTCGCAAGGCTGAACTGTAACTCTTATTTTACTTCAAAAACTCTTCCACAATGGCTGTAAATACTGCCGCACCTTCCCAAAGCACATCTTCATCCACATCAAACTTTGGATTGTGATGGGACACATCCGTTCCCTTTGCCGGATTAGAGGAACTTAAGAACATAAATGCACCTGGAAGTTTCTCCAGATAATAAGCAAAATCTTCACCGCCCATATTAGGCGCTTTTACTTCTGTGATCACCTTATCTTCACCTAAAACATTTTTAGCTGCTTTTGCTGCCAGAGCTGCCATCTTATCGTCATTGATCACTGGCGGCGCACCCCAGATCATTTCATAGTCTACATTTCCACCAAATACAGCTGCGGTAGCCTGAGCGATCTCACCAATGCGCTTTGCCGCAAACTGGCGTACTTCTTCTTCCAGTGTACGGATGGTTCCTTCGATCACTACCTCATTAGGGATAACATTATACTGGCTTCCGCCCTGGATCTTTCCAATGGTAAGAACCAAAGGCTTGGTAGCATTTAATTCTCTGGTGGTGATGGCCTGGAGAGCGATCACAATATGTGCTGCAATATTTACCGGATCAATTCCCTTCTCAGGAGTGGAACCATGGCATCCCTTACCATTTACCTTGATCACAAACTTATCAAAAGCAGCCATGCAGCAGCCTGGAGTAACGATAACCGTTCCGCTTGGAATAGTTTTATCCAGGATCGTACCGATATGGGTTCCGAATACAGCATCAGCTCCTTCTACACCACCATTTTCAATCATCACTTCCGCGCCTCTGGACTGTTCCTCTGAGGTCTGGAACATCAGGCGTACGGTTCCTGGAATCTCATCTTTGTGAGCCCAGAGTACTTTTCCGGCGCCCAGAAGCATGGCTGTATGGGTATCATGACCGCAGGCATGCATACAGCCTTCATGTTTGGATGCAAAAGGAAGTCCTGTTTCCTCTTTGATAGGAAGCGCATCCATATCTGCACGCAGACAGATGGTTTTTCCCGGTTTTCCGCCTTTGATCGTAGCAATAATACCGCTGTCTTTTTTGGAGCATACATACGGAATACCGATTTTATCTAACTCTGCTGTTACATAGGCAGCGGTTTCCGGCAGATTTAATCCAATCTCCGGTATCTGGTGCAGATCTCTTCTTAATCCTACGATATATTCCTGTAAATCTTTACATTCTTTCCACATAATCAGCAAATCTCCTCTCCCACTGGGGTTTCATCCATTTTTTCTTCTTTTGCTAAATCGTCATCCTTGCCTTCTTTTTTCTGATCGCTGACATAGAACAGACGTGCCATTCCAAGAGTTCCAAATACAGCACATACGATCACAACCCATGCTGGTACTGGTACAAAAAGTTTAAGCACAGTCGGGATCAGCAGGCCAAATACTGCTACTTTCGGATATTTAACAGCAAAATTCCCAAAAGTTCCGCCAAAAATAGCTGCTGCCGCATAGTTCTTTAATGCAGAATTTAAGAAAGCCGGAAGAACGGCTACTACTGCAGAACCAACTAAAACTGCGCCTGTAGTTGCGATCAGGTTTGTAATAATGGAACCACAGATGGCCATGGTTGAAACCACTTCTGCCTGAATGGTCCCGCTTTTGCTCTTGGTTACGTCCAGTGCCAGAGCTGCACAGGGAACACGCATATTTCCAATGTTTCCAGAAAGGAAACCTAAGTAGGTACCGCTCATACCAAGAGCTGCATAGTAAGAGATCGGTTCTACAATATAAAAAGCTCCAAAAGATAATGCAGTCATTGCCCATGCTGCCAGGACTGTTTCAATATTTGGCCAGCAGTTGTAGCGGCTGCACAGATATAATACCGGGATAAATGCAGTGAACGCAGCCAGGATACAGGTAGGTGCGCCAATGCGGATACTGTTTTTCTTCCATTCTGCCATATAATCTTTCATAATCCGTCCCCTCCTACGCGATCGTCAGGTCATGTATCACTGCAAAGAACATTCCAATAATCATTGCAATACCTAAAGAATACTCTGCTAATTTGGGATGCTTTGGCACGATCAGTTTCATGATCGCTACCATACTTAATGCACCTGCCAGACAGGCAATGGTGCTTCCAAGACCTTTTTTGATCTCATTTGCATTTAAGTAACCAAAAATACCAAGGGAACATGCTCCTGATAAAACAGCCAGCCATTTTGCATCGCCGCCGCTTAACTTACCTCTTAACTTTTCTAATGCCGGTGTAACTGTACCGCTGACTAACAGCCATCCCGCACCGTTTAATGCCATTGCAAACCAGGATACAGCCATAACCGTCAATGTGTATCCATTTCCGCCAAATTCAACACCTGCTGCCTGGGCGCCCATGGTTGCTGCCGAAAGCTCCGTAGCTGCCGCACCGATAATAGAAAGACGCAGCCATGCCATAGGTCCGCCGATGGAAGCCATCAGGCCAACCATAACAATAAATACACCGCAGGCCGGTCCGATCGCTGAGATCAGGCCGATCTTAAAAGCCTTGTTTGCCAGTCCCTGCTCCAGATTCACTTCAACAGCCGCTTTTTTTGCCTGACGCATAAACAGCAGTGCCTGAGCCAGGGAGATCACAACTGTGATACCGCACAATACCCAGAAAACAGGGGCGTTTGCAATTGCCAAATAGTCCATAGATTTTCCTCCTCTGACAAGTTCTGACCATTTCACCGGTCATCTTGTATGTTGTGGACCATTATAGCATTGCTATTTTTGAAAATCATTGTACTTCAAAGACAATATTTTTCATTTAGTGTTGTTATTTATCTCTTTCATTGTATATAATAGATAATAACCTGACGCTTGCATTTGTACCTGACAGACAATAAGGAGAATGACTATGACTATATCTGATTTTCTAAAGCTTCCCAACTTCACTGACCTGCGGCTGTTAGCAGGCAAAAACGGACTTTCCAATGATGTGACCAATGTTACAGTCGTCGATACCCCAGATGGCACCAACTGGCTCAATGGCAAAGAACTGGTCATCACTACGGCATACATGCTTCATGAAGAAAAGGATCTTCTTGAATTTCTGCGCACTTTAAACAGCAAAAAAGCAGCCGGTATAGGCATCAAAGAAAACCGTTATCTGACAGAGATACCGGAAAGTGCAAAAAAACTGGCAGACGAATTATGCCTGCCTCTGATCTCTGTTCCGGAAGCATATCCCTTTGTAGATATCATCAACCCGGTCCTGACCCAGATCATCAGCAAACAGTCTTTTCTTCTGACCCAGGCAAATATGATCCATAAAGAATTTTTAGGACTTGCCATTAACAACAACAGTGTACCGGAGATTTTAAAAACACTGCGCCGTTTCACCGGTATCCCCTGCGCTTTTATGGACACCTGGTTTAAAAATATCTTTTTTTCCGATGAAGATTCACCTCTTATGCGCCAGCTTCAGGACATGGATATGGAAAATATTTCCAGTGAATTTTTAAACCAGTATGACAACTATGCCGTTGCCAATAAAAACGAGACCTTCGGCTATCTTCTCTTTGAAAAAGGACTTCTGCAGACCGGCGAAGAAAGCAGTGTACAGATCGCGCTGGAATACGCCAGTATCGTTCTCATCCTTCACAGCCAGATACGTATCGCCAACCAGCAGATGGCAGAAAAATATAAGGCCTCCTTCTTAGAAGACCTTCTGCTAAACAACGTAAAAGCAGATATTGAGATCCATAACCGTGCAAGACTTTATGGCTGGGACTTTACCAACGGCGGCCTGGCAGCAGTTGTTGATATCAATAACATAAAGAAATACTTTATCGACCGCCTGGATTCCAATACCAACCGGATGTTAGAGGAAGCAACGGAACTAATCTTCCGCAACTCCATCCATGAAATGCACCAGACATTCCCACAGGCCAAATATTTCCGCCAAAGTGACCTGATCGTATTCATCATTTCTGTTCCAAAAGACAGCAGGGATCTGCTTTCAGAACAGTTAGAACAAACCTTCAAACGTCTGCAAAGCCAGTTGTCCCACGTAAGTCCCTTTACTATTACTCTGGGGATCGGACAGTATTACGAAAATATCCGTGATATATCAAAAAGCTACTCTGAGGCCAGAGTAGCTATTAATCTTGGTTATTCCCTTCAATGGTTTGACCGTATTCTGTTTTATAGCAGGCTTGGTCTTTACCGCCTGTTGGCTCCCGTCATGAACAGTCCGGAGTCTGAGGAACTTTGCGTTCAGTATATTCAGCCATTAGAAGATTATGACAAAAAATATCACGGGGAGCTGCTTCCTACCCTTCAGGAGATCTTACAGTGCGGCTGGAATCTGAAAGAATCTGCCGAAAAACTGTATATCCATTACAACTCCATTAAATATCGCTATTCCAAGATCTGCAAGGTATTAAACCTGGATCTGTCAGATCACAACAACCGTTCTCTGGTAGAGATTGCCATGAAACTGTACCGCTTAAAGCATTACAAAGCCAGAGAAAATAACTAATTTTCCTGCTTTACCAGATATTTTTCCAAAAGAGGAACTAACAGATTCATATCCACCGGCTTAGATACATAATCGTCCATGCCTGACGAAAGCGCCATTTTACGGTCTTTCGCAAAGGCATTGGCGGTCATGGCTATGATCGGGATCTTCGCTTTCTCAGGGTCATCCAGTCTGCGTATCTTTCTGGTCGCATCATACCCATCCATATCCGGCATCTGCACATCCATCAAGATCAGATCATAATAACCTTCCGGTGCCTTCTCCAGTTTTTCCACGCAGATCACTCCATTTTCTGCCCGCTCCAGTATCAGACCTTCTTCTTTTAACAGTTCCATAGCGATTTCTGCGTTTATATCATTGTCTTCAGCCAGAAGGATCCGTTTTCCGGCTAAACTCTTTTTGTCTTCCTGTTTTATCAGACGCTTTTCTGAAATTTCTTCCTGCTTTGCGATCAAACAGGGAATACGCACTGTAAAAGTGGAACCTTCTCCCAATTTGCTTTCTACTTCTATGGTTCCTTTCATCAGGTCTACCAGCTTCTTTACGATTCCCATTCCCAGACCGGTACCTTCGATCCCGCTGGCTGTAGATGTTCTTTCTCTGGAAAATGATTCAAAAATATGCTGCTGAAAGTCTTCCGATATGCCGATCCCGTTATCAGCAACAGAAATCTCTAACTGACACCAGTCTTCCTTTTCATAAGGTTTTTGCTTTAAGGAGCAGCAGATTTTTCCTCCCTCTCCCGTATATTTGATCGCATTGCTCAGGATATTTAAAATAATTTCCGATACATGGACATTATCCATATATAGATACGGATACTGGATTTCCTTATCCACGATCAGTTCCTGATGTTTTTCCTTAATGGAATTCTGGAACATGATCACACAGGAATCCAGACTGTCATCTGCTTTGGTAATGCTCTCCTCCAGAACCGCTTTATTATTTTCAATACGGGCCAGCTCCAATACATTATCAATGATGGACAGCATCTTTTTGCCGCAAACCTGGATATTTTTAATATATTCATTTAATTTATCTGAATCTGACAGATGTTTTCCTGCCAGTTCTGCATATCCGATGATCGCGTTCATGGGTGTGCGGATATCATGGGACATATTAAACAGAAAGGTAGATTTTGCCCTATTGGCAGCTTCCGCCGCCTCTGCTGTCTTTTCCAGTTCCTCCTGCTGGATCCTGTCTTTTTCTTTCTGCTTCTGATACGCAAGATACCAGCTGATCATCGTAAGAACTGCCACCAGTATGGCAAAGGATGCGACTCCTATGGATGACTGATTGGATTTTTCCAGGAAACGATAAGATGATTCCATATCGATTTCCATACAGAGCGCACCAATGATATCACCTGATCCTCCATTAGCCCTTACTGGATAACAGGCTGTAAAAATGTGTCCCCAGGTCGTATCTACGATCTCCTGAGAATAAATCGTTTCCCCGGAAAGGGCACTTTCAATATAGGGGATCATCTCTTCTTCAATATACGTTCCCGGATAAGCAAAATCATCTGCTCCCAGATCCAGGCCATCGACCAGATAGATCAGCTTCCCGTCTGCCCCTCTTTTGGCTGTATACAGGTATCTGGTTGAATTTAAGGTACGCAGTTCATTTAAGGATTCCTGCAGCTGCTTATAGCGGGAAGAATCCATATCTTCTCTTGTATTGATCTCTAAAAAATCTTCCTGGGTAAATCGATTGGAAACAACTTTATGGATCGCATCAGAACACGCGATATCCCTCTCTACCGCTGCATCCAGTGTATTCTGGCTGTAATTTCTCTGCAAAATATAGGTATATACTGCAATAAATAAAACAGCAGTCAAAAATAAAAGCACAAAATTCCCCACATGATGGCGCTTTTTATTCCTATACAGTGATTTTTCCATTTCTGCCTCCTGATTTTCATATAGCACTAATATATAGAGGTTTCATTTTCAGTGTAGCTCATATCCTACTTTTTGTAAAATATTTTTATGTAAAAACTGTTCCTGTACAGTAACGTAAACCTGATATTTAATTTACTATGAAAGTCCCGGACGGCAGCCGCGAATGAGCCATGCTTGCATGAGCGAATTCACGGGTATCGGACGGGCAAGCCGGTATGAGCAAGGAGCGCGATAGCGCGGATTGCGAATGCTGGCGACGATTGCGGGAGCACCAAAGGTGCGGAGCAATCGGCTTTCATGAATGGTGATGCCTGCGTCAGCAGGCATGTCCGTTTAGTTAAAAAGCCACCGGCATTTCAGACTGTGCAGTCTGCATGCCGATGGCTTTTATAATAATTTTTTATCTATATGTTCTTATTACTCTCTCTCAATCACTCCCTGCTCTGCCAGCTCTCTCTTCAGATACCGTAACTGGCCGCCGCAGAGCACTACCTCCAGTTCATTGTCTGTCAGGTCTAACTTTGTCTTAAAGGTAAAGCCTTTTGTCACATCTTTTACCTCTACTTCTCTTGTTTGGATCTGATCCAGGAAATTCTCGATCTCCAGCTCATCTCTCAGATCGATCTTCCCATAATCAGCCGGATCCGCAAACAGCATGGGCACGATACCGTGGTTTACCAGATTGCCCTTGTGGATACGGGCAATGCTCTTTGCGATAACGCATTTTACACCCAGATACATTGGATTAATGGCTGCATGCTCTCTGGAAGAGCCCTGACCATAGTTTTCACCGCCAATAATAATGCTGGAGCCCATTTCTCTTGCTCTTTCCGAAAACTCCGGATCATATCTGTGGTAGCAGTATTTGGACATCAACGGAATATTGGAACGCATGCTGGAAAATTCTGCGCTGGCTGGTGTGATATCGTCGGTGGAAATATTGTCGCCGCCTTTTAAGCTTACCGGCACTTTTAAGTGCTGTACAGGAACCTCCGGGATTGGCAGGAACTTAATGTTTGGTCCACGGACGATCTCTACCTTCTTTGCCTCCTCTTCCGGAAGAGGTTTGATGATCAAGTTGTCATTAATCTCATACTCTTCTTTTTCATGTACTTCTCCCAGAATATGTATCTTGTCCCCTAAAATGTCTGCAGCTGTGGCAAAAGTACCCATAATAGCGGTTGCAGCAGCACTTTCCGGGCTTACCAGGTAGATCTTTGCATTTGGATTTCCTGCACGGCCCTTAAAATTACGGTTGGAAGTGCGCACGGCAATGCCTTCTGTAGCTGGTGTCTGACCAATGGCACAGCATGGTCCGCAAGCGATCTCCAGGATACGCACACCTGCATCCATCAGCATTCCAATGTAGCCGTCTTCCATCAGCGCCTTGTAGGTCTGTCTGGAAGCAATGGCACAGGTGCAGCTTACATTATCATTGACTTTATGACCATTAAATACCAGAGCTGCCTTTGCAATATCTGCATAACTTGCGTTGGTACAGCTGCCTATAAATACCTGCTGCACTGGGAGTTTTTCTACCTCTGACAGAGGTTTTACATTGTCCGGCTGGTGCGGACAAGCTACTAATGGCTGCAAGGAGCTAAGATCCAGGTCAATGACTTCATCATATTCTGCATCCTCATCTGGAAGAAGCTCTCTGTACTCATCTTCTCTTCCCTGAGACTTCATAAACTTGCGTACCTGCTCATCTGCCGGGAAAATGGAAGTGGTTGCCCCCAGTTCTGCACCCATGTTGGTAATAGTTGCTCTCTGAGGCACCTCCAAAGTGGCAGCGCCAGGACCAGCATATTCGTATACATTTCCAAGGCCGCCTTTAATAGTCACACGGCGCAGCATCTCTAAGATAACCTCTTTTGCATTGACGCCTGGCTTTAAAGCACCAGTCAGATTGACTTTAATCACTCTTGGCATTTTTAAACGCATAGGAACGCCGGTCATGGCTGTTGCAACGTCCATACCGCCTACACCAATACACAGCATGCCAATGGAACCGCCGTGAGGTGTATGGCTGTCGCCGCCCATGCTTACCTTTCCAGGAGCACCAAAGCGGGATACCTGGACTGCATGGCAGATACCATTTCCAGGTCTGGAAACATGGACGCCGAAGCGCTCTGCTGCTGACTGTAAGTAAATATGATCGTCCGGTGTCTTATGATCCACATAAAGAAGGTTGTGGTCTAAGTAGCTTACGCTGCATTCCGTACGGATCCGGTCCAGACCAATGGTCTCAAATGCCAGATAGGTCATAACTGCGTTAATATCATGTGTCAGTGTCTGGTCTACTTTTATAAAAACTTCTTCTCCGGCTTTCATGCTTCCGGATACATAGTGAGATTCAATGATCTTTCTTATAAGTGATTTTCCCATTTTTTATGCCCCCTATATATTTAATGTACTATCGGAATCTTCCCTGCACCCGCGCGCTCTGCTGACGCTCCTTACTTCAACAGAATAGAAAACGCAAATGATGCAATGATCAGAACAATGCCCCCGCCAATACGGCTGGACAGCTGTGCATAACTGATCAGGACCATTCTGTCTGCTGCTGTTAAAACTGCAATATCTCCTGCGCCGCCTCTGTTTGCCATGCAAAGTCCAGCTGTAACAGCAGAATCAATGGGATAAAAACCAACCAATTTGCCAACCAGAGCGCTTCCGATGATAGCACCGATCACAACGCAGAAAGCAATAGCAATATTGCTTGGGCTACATGCAGAAACCAGTTCGCCCAGATTAAAGTCAAAACCAAGCCCCACCATGGTCATCATGGCCACAACGGCTGTCATAAATTCCTGTATTTTCTTAGCGGTTACACGGATATTTTGGGGCACAATACCTAAGGCTGCAATAATAACTACAAAAAGAATGGTATATGCAAAAGAATGGATCTGAGCACCAAGGACAGTTGGAAGAAGAACTTTACTGAACAAGCGTCCTACACCATAACAGGCGCCGCCTAACAATAAAGTTCCTAAAATATCGTCCATGGTAATATCAGAAGTAATATCTTCTTTGATCAGGTTCTGGTCTTGCCTTTCCAAGACGATTTAATAGGCCGCCGGCTTTCCTGTCACCTGTTCATAAACCTGGGATAAAGGAACGGCACCGGCTCCGTTTCCACCTCCCATAATAGGAAGGACATAGCGGATCAGGGCATCTACAGGACTGACTCCAAAGATCAGGCCAACGCCTGCTCCTGCAAATGCAGCTCCCACAAGGCCTCCAAGAATGGCCGGAATGTAACCACCGAAGCTTCTAAGTAAAACACCTCTGTCTAAAGATAAAATAGAACCCATGATCAGGAATACGATAAATACGGTCAGTGTGTTGGTGGACTCGTTGGTCACCTCATTGATCATGGATCCGGTAGCTACTGTAGCACCGATGAGGATCGCACAGACCACATACATCCAAAGATCCATTCCCCGATCTTCTTGAAGTTAGATAAAAATCCTTTTTCTTCTTTCATTTTGAACCCCTTTCTTTTTCTGAAGACAGCCTGTTTTTGCTTTACATTGTTCATTTTCTATCATTTCATTTCCGTTGTTTGGCTGTCTTAACTTCATGACTTCATTATAGAAAGAGAAAAAGATTTGGTAAAATTCCTTTTGTCTAATGGGGGCTATCACTTTTTCTTATTGAGAATCTGTTTCATGAACCGTTTTTTCCTTTTTACGGGTTTCTGACACCTTTCCACAGTTTGCGTTTTCCAAATACATCTTCTGCCATCTGGATCAGATCACGTTCCATAGTGCCAAGATAGGCGTTTTCCCGGTAATAGATATTTACATCCCAGGTTACCGGACATTCTAACAGATGATACCACTCTGCATCCAGGTCTTTCTTTAATATTTCCATGCTTATTTCCGGCACCAGTGCCACGCCCAGTCCCTGCGCCGCCAGACGGCAGGAAAGCATGTTGCTGTGAGTCTCCATGTAAATATTGGGTGTTTTTTCTGTTCTTTCACAGAGCAGATCCAGACTGCTGCGCAAGGCATGTCCCTTTTTCAAAGTAAGCAATGGGAAATCGGAAATATGATTCCAGTTAAAAATCCGCTTCTTCGAATCTAAAAGACATTCATCAGGAATATAGCCCTTTTTTGCCACAAGGATCAGTTCTTCCTGAGAAATCGGATGACTGACAATCCCTTTTCGTTTCTCCCAGCCAGGTAAAAACACAAAATCCACATCTCCAGCCGTCAGAAAATCCAGCAAGCGTACTCCAGGGGCATTATTGGTTTTAATTCGAACCCCTGGATATTTTTCATGAAATACAGGAAGCAGAGCCGGAAGCATATAGATAATGCGTTCATTTGGGAAGCCCAGGCGCAGGCGGCCGGTCTGGTGGTTAGTAATATCCCGTATCTCACGTTCCATATTGCCGATCTGCAGCATTACCGTTCTGGCATGCTCTAAATATTTTTCTCCGGCAAAAGTCAGCTTCATCGGTGTAACCGACCGGTCAAACAGCTTTGTGCCCAGTTCCTCTTCCAGTTTGCTGATATAATTGCTGAGCGCCGGCTGGGTAATGAATAGTTTTGCCGCCGCTTTGGTCATGCTGCCGCATTCTGCTACCATATTTACATAAGTAAACTGACGTATCTCCATTTTTTCTCCTTATAAACCCTATCAAAAAAATATTTTTCACATCCAAAATATCGGTGTATAATCATATATACCTTAATCATACATTTTTATTATCTTTTTTCCAAGAAAAAGGAAGCAGAAATTTACGTCAATAAAAAATTCCCCTTTCGGTGACAGTTTGAACGCTTCTCTTCTGTCTTCCGAAAAGGGGAATTTATTTAAAATACTTTTTGACCGTCTATAATTCGTGATAATAAGGAAAAATATCCTCGAAATGTCCATCTTTCATTCTAAATCCCTTAGGGATCACTCCTAACTGAATGAATCCAAGACGCTCATACAGGTGTCTTGCATGGATATTAGACGCAACTACTGCATTAAACTGCAGTACGCCAAAACCATGTTCCTTTCCCTGTTTTAAGCAGTCGCTTACCAGTTTTTCTCCAATGTGGAGTCCTCTGCTGTCACGGCTTACTGCATAGCTGGCGTTGCATATATGGCCGCAGCGGCCGATATTATTCGGATGAAGGATGTAAAGACCATAGACTTTTCCTGTTTCTGCATCCTCTGCCACCGCTGAATACGTCTGCTCTGCAAAAAATGTTTTTCCTGTCTTTTCTGTAAGAAATTCTTCCTGTGGAAATGCCACTCCGTCTTCTACTACTTCATTCCAGATACGGATCATATCCGGAAGGTCTTTTTCTGTATACGCTCTTACCTGAATGTTCATATTCCTTCCTCTTTTCGCAAAATGATCTCTGCATGTAAAACCTTTTTGCTAAGAGTATATCCCCGCTTTCTAAAATAATCAAGCTATGGTAAAATGAATGTTGCAAATCCATGTACAGCAATGTTACAGTTCCTAACTGAACTGTAATCAACTATAATCCACAGAGGTGTGTTATAAACCGTTCAAACAACCATGTTACAGAGCTGATCAAAGAAACTCTGATCCTTACAGCAGCCATGGCGATCGTAGCCGGAGCTGTGTACTTCTTTCTTCTGCCAAGCCATGCTTCCGTAAGCAGCATCTCCGGTCTTGGTATCATTTTATCTAACTTTGTTCCATTAACTCTTTCCGCCATCACCATGATCTTAAACGTACTTTTACTGATCATCGGCTTTTTCACCTGCGGAAAGGAATTCGGCGCTAAAACTGTATATACTAGTATTGTACTGCCTCTTTTTCTGGCCCTTTTTGAAAGGATCTTCCCAAATATCGATTCATTAACTGACAGTCAGGAACTGGACGTTCTCTGCTATATTTTAGTTGTAAGCATCGGTCTCAGCATCCTTTTTAACCGCAATGCTTCCTCCGGTGGTCTGGATATCGTTGCCAAGATCATGAACAAATATCTCCATATGGACCTTGGAAAAGCTATGTCTTTGTCCGGCATGTGCATTGCCCTTTCAGCTGCTTTAGTATATGACAAGAAAACCGTTGTTTTAAGTATCCTGGGAACCTATTTTAATGGCATTATCCTGGATCATTTTATCTTCAATCACAATGTAAAACGCCGCGTCTGCATTATCACAAAAAAAGAAGAAGAGCTGCGCCAGTTTATCATCAATGACCTGCACAGCGGCGCAACGATCTATGAATCCATTGGCGCTTATAATATGGAAAAGCGCAACGAGATCATTACTATTGTGGATAAATCAGAATATCAGAAACTGATGAATTATATCAACCGCGAAGATCCACATGCTTTCATCACTGTGTATACAGTGTCTGATATCAGGTATCAGCCAAAGCCAACGAAATAGTGTCTTGACTTGGAGTCTGCTCCAGGTTATATAATGCTATTATCAGGATTGAATTTTCACTTAAAAAGGAGGCTTAACAGATGACCATCAAAGAAGTAAGCCAGAAATACAATATTTCCAGTGACACGCTCCGCTACTACGAACGTGTGGGAATGATCCCACCGGTTACCAGGACTGCCAGTGGGATCCGTGATTATGGAGAAGCCGATCTTGGCTGGATAGAGCTGGCTTTATGCATGCGCGGCGCCGGACTTCCTGTAGAGGCCATGATCGAATATGTAAGGCTGTGCCAGCAGGGTGATTCCACCATTGAAGCCAGAATGCTTCTCTTAAAAGAACAGATGGAAACATTGCTAGAACAAAAGGCCCAGATTGAAAGCACCATCAAACGGCTGGATTTTAAGATTTCCCGCTATAAAGAAGCTGTAAGGACCGGAAAGCTTAGCTGGGATTAGGAGATTTTCAATCTAATTGCTATATAGTCGTGAAAGGTCCGAAAGCCACCGGCGCGCATTACAGATGCGCATTTGGGAGAAAATCCTTTGTTCGTGGGCTTGCGCCGCCTATTGTCAGAACTGCGAACCCAACTCACACGCTTCGCGTGTTCGGGCACGGTTCTCCGTTCTGACGCTATGCTCGCCCACTCACGGATTTTCAAACAAATGCTTATTCTGTAATGCGCGCCGCTGGCTTTCTACGCTATCACCTATTTACAAATTAAAAACGGTGGATATTAGTTACAGTTCAGTCTTGCATCTTCTTACCCGCTTACAGTGGACAAGAAGATTTGGGCGTCTGACTTATGAAGATTTAGCGCCAAAAACATTTATGAAAACAAGTTTTCAACGTATTTTCGACCCTAAATCTTCGCAAGGGAACCGTAACAGGTATTATCCAAAATTAAGGAAAACACTGGATTTCCCTGCTTCTATCGCATAAAACAATAAGTAGCAGGGGGACATTACGCTTAAATACTGTATTTTTTTTGCGATATGCCAATATAGTAGAAAGAGCCCCGCCATGTATAATAAGCATTCGGTAGGCAATTTTGGACCTTTTGTGAGCATAGCGGACAGGGCGGAGGCGTTGCCTGAACACGCGAAGCGTGTGAGTTGGCCGGAGCCCTGTCTAATTGGCGGCGGAACAAAAGGTCCAGAAAATTGCCGTGAATGCGTTTATACATGGCGGGGCTCTTTCGGACCCTTGGGCTCATTCGGACCTTAGTCAACAAAATCGCAATTATGTCTACAAAAATGTAATATACCACTTCCATACGCAGTATGCAGAAAGAAAACTACATATAGTAGCATATTTTGCTGCATTTTTTAGCTGGACCAAATATTTCCCTTTTCATCCGCGAAATATATCTGCCTTCTGCCTCCGGTCCAGCTGGAATATTTCCAGTTTTTTCCATATCCAAGACATCTTTTAATATTCCCAGTGCCTTTCGAAGGTTCTTGATATCATGCTCCATATAATCTGTGTAATTGCCTCTTCCCACCAGTTTCAAATGGGTAACGCCTGCTTTTTCTAACTGGTATAAAGCACACAGGCCGCAACCGGTCTGTCCACAAATGTATCCGTCATCTTCTGGTTCGTCCACATTTTCATCCACACTTTCTGCTGATACACCTTCACTGACCCGTCCCAGTTCATAGGGAACCAGGCAAAGATGACACATTTCATCGCAGTGAAGGGAGTTGCAGAATGCACCAGTAAACTGACACATTTCATTTAGTGCAAAGGCTTCAAATTCTGCGAGGTTTCCTGCTTTGCTGATAATAGATTTCATATCTTCTATGCTGTTTTTCCTGTGAAAGATCAGACGTTTTAAGTTCTGCTTCTCAAAGTTCTTTAGCATTTCGCTGTTTACCTCTGCAGTTTCGCCGCTTAGGTGAATCTCGCAATTGATTCCCTGCTGACGCAGATATAAAAGCAGCGCCGGATCTGCGATGATAAAGCTTTGAAATCCAATGGACATACATCGTATAATGATATTAGCAATTTTCGGGTATTGTTCAGAAATATAATATAAGGAGTTAAATGTGAGGTGCACTGGTTTTTTATATTTTCTTATCATAGCAGCCAGTATTTCCAGTTCACTGAACGCACCTAACTGTACATTGGAGCAGAGGACTTCCCGTCGGTTTAAAGGCAGAAGCGTTCCATATTTTTCCGTCCATGAATAGGGCACATAACCGCAGAAAAATTCATCTGCTCCGGCTTTTACATAGGGGATATACTCGTCAATGGAGCCTAATCCGACTACAATCTTCATCTGTATTCTCCTCTCCTTCCCCAATTCATATCTCACAGTTACTGTTTTTACTCATTCTTCTTTTGTATCACGTGCGCTGCAACGCACATTTATAGAAAATTTGCCACCAAACGGTCTACTCCTGCTGTTTTCCATTTTGCAAACATTTCTTTTATTCCTGTTTTGGTTCCAACTTCATTTTCTGTCCCAGATCCAGGACCAGGATCATTATCAAAAATACGGCTATCCAGCGCAAATAAAGAATTATATCTTCCCACCATTTTCAGATGATCTGGATATAAAAATGCATAGTCTTTGCAAAATCCAGAACACTGTTTTACCAACATCTGCTTTCCCCGCTCTCCCGTGGTACATTTCGCATACAACGTACAATACTGGGATGTATTGGTCTGATAAAATGGAAGATGCAGGCTATTTTTTCCTGTAGGAAGCGTCATATCATAGCCGCAGCTTTCCCACTCATATCTGGTGATACCGTATTCTTTCTCCAGATACTCCCTGTAAAAATCAGCATTTAAGCTGTTTTCTTCAAGGAATTTACTGCCAGCCACTGCTCCTATTTGTGTCATAGTCTCAAACTTATAGTGCAGTCTTGGATCTTTCCTCCGCTTATTTAATAAAATGCCAAGTACCAGAGTAAGCAGTCTCTTTCCCTTTAACATTTCTGCCATAGCCCAGTCATTGATCTGGATCTCCAGAACACAGTCATTTGCTTCACACCAAGATTCCAGCCGGTCCAATAACATTTTCACATTTTCCAGCATAAATTCCCGGATATAAGAAAAGGTCAGTGTCACCTGTAAACCATCTTTTCTGGCTTTTTCAAGAAGCAAAAACAGCTGATCTTCTTTTGGAAAAAGCAGATGGCAGAAAGTATTTCCAATATAAAGCCGCTGTGGCCGGATATGGGAAAAACAGTGACCGGACAGATGATTTCTCTTCCCATAGTTATCTGCAAACACCTCAAAATCTGTTGACAGATACTCCTCATAAATCCAGGGCGTATCCAGTTCCACCGCCCATTCAAATTGCCCCAATAATCTCTTAACATCAGACATGATCGCCGCTTTGCCTGCTGCTTTATTTTCACATCCAAACCACAGCTTCTTCTGTTCTTCAAAGCTTTCTGCAGTAATTATATCTCCTTTTTTCGGATAAGCCGTCATGGCACTTGCCAGCTCATTCTCGTCTCCGGTCAGCTTCAGGCGGATATAGCGGTCATACCACAAAAGCAGCGTCTGTACCTGTTCCTGGTATACTCTAACTTCTTTATATTTTCCAGATTCCTGGTCTTCACATTTTTCTGTTTCATCCGCATTATCCACATATAAGGTATATTCATTATAAAATTCATATTTACCACTACATTCTAGTGTATAAGAATAAGAATGCAGCTCCACCTGCTCATATTTCAGCTTTGGATAATGATAAAAGCAGACTCGAAACAATTCCGGGTCTGCTATTTTTTCTGCTGTGCGGAACACAAAACCATTGTCTGCCAGCTCCGTTATACGAATTTCCTTCTCACCGGCAAATCCGGCAACAAGGCCAAAAGGGAGCATGGACACTCCCTGAATTTTATCTCTCTGATTATCTTTAATCTTCTTTTTTTCTTTCTCAGCCAAATGTCCGTACCCCCGCAGTCCTAAATGTGCGCTCAAAATCGTAACCCTTCAGCTATAGTGTACTATCTACAAAATATTTACAATTTTGATCTTACCATACAGACCAGTCCTGTAATATCCGCCAGTACCCAGCCAATAGGGATTGCGGCCCAGATTCCTACTTCCCCTACTTTCGCCGAGAGAACATAGGCCAAAAGTACACGCATTCCTAATGAGATTACTGTAAGCACAACTGACATTCCCGCCCGTTTTACAGCACGGTAATAACCATAGAACAAGAACAGGCAGCCAATTCCCCAGTAAAAAGCTCCTTCTACCCGCAGATATTTAATACCGCAGGCAATAACCTCTGTTTCCGCCCTGCTTACGAAGATGCTCATTAACTGTCCGGCGAAGATAAATACCAGAGCAGAAATAAAAATGCAGAATAAAATGCTTAAGGCAAAGGCCTGTTTCGTGCCTTTTTTGATCCGTTCTTTATTTCCGGCCCCATAGTTTTGGGCGATAAAGGTAGAATAGGCATTGCCAAAATCCTGAACCGGCAGATAAGCAAAGGAATCGATCTTCACCGCCGCTGCAAAAGCCGCCATAACCACTGGACCAAAACTGTTTACAAGTCCCTGGACCATGAGGATACCGAAATTCATCACCGACTGCTGGATACAGGTCATCGAAGACAGATTGACGATCTCTTTTAAAATTCCTCCATCCCACTTAAGTTCACTCTTTTTGGGGATCACCTGCGGACAGCAGCGTAAAGCAAAGATCGTGATGCCAAGACCCGAAATATACTGGGCAATAATGGTAGCCAGTGCCGCTCCGCCAATACCCATGGACCAGACTGCTACAAACAAAAGATCCAGCCCAATGTTAATGACTGTAGATACCGCCAGAAATACCAAAGGAACCGTAGAATTTCCCATAGCACGCAGCAGACAGGCAAAAAAATTGTAAAGAGAAGTGGCGATCAGTCCTGCAAAAATGATCAGCAGATACTGGCGCATCCCCATCCACACTTCTTCTGGCACCTTTAAAAAAGCAAGAATACCGTCCAGTCCCACATATACCAGGATATTTAAGACCACTGTTACTGCCATGATCAGCACAAAGGCATGAAAAACAGAGGATTTTAATGTTTTTTCATCTCCGCGTCCTTTATAAATGGAAAATAATGCCCCAGATCCCAGACTTAGCCCCAGAAAAATTGATGTAAGAAACGTCATCAGTGTATAGGCTGATCCAACCGCCGCCAAAGCATCCCTTCCCAACACCCGGCCTACGATCAGGGTATCTGCAATATTATAAAACTGCTGAAGCAGGTTTCCTGCCATCATAGGCAGAGCAAATAATAGCAGGGAACGTGAAATATTTCCCTTAGTAAGATCATGATACATAAATTGCCTCTTTCGTAAAAAACAATATCTCTGCCTATTATATAGCAAAACCTAAAAAAGTCCAGCCAGAAACACCGTTGTGTGTTTCTGCGGACTTTTTTATAGATCAGCTTTATTTACAAATGCTGTCAATCCATGAGATCAACTCTCCATCATAGTCTGCTTCTCCATGTGGCTGCGCCCAGACTAAAGCATAATCCACATCTGTATCTGTGTTATTTTCCAACTCAAGTGCCAAAATTGCAGAAATAGAAAAAGATGTATTTCCGTCTTCTGTTCCTACCCGTATACGGATATGGTCTGCTGCATCAGCCTGTTTATCAGTTCCAATGTAATTCATAGGATTTAACAGCTTTCTTCTCTCTGCAACTTTTTTATCCCCTGATACCGTACCATAAGCTTCCATGTAGGTCTCATCTCCTAATTCCATATTTACCAAGTTGTTCTATCTGCTCACCAGATTTATAGGTGAGATTTGGAATCAGATATCCATTCACATTTGTATACGTTATAACAGCGGACATTCGCAATCCGCTTCGCTACTTGCTCATGAACGCAGTCACTTCGTAGCCTGCGTTCATATTATTAGCCCTCTCCATTTCTCATCATTTTTTGACCACAAATTTATGACATTTACGACAAATCTGACACTGCTTTACAATACCAGACAAAATGACTGATACCCCGGAAAGCCTGTAAAGCAGGCACTTCTAGGATATACAGGACAGGACAAAAATCGACTTCCATTATCAGGAGGAGAGTGCTAATTTTTGTGAAGTTTTTGCGAACCCTACGCTGGATTCAACGGCAGGTTGACCCTGCTATCATAAGATTATTGGATCGTAAAATTAGTATTGCTATTGTACGGACATTTGCATATAATAAAGCCAGATGGAAACGCTACTCATGAAAGGAGATATTTTATATGGCTACAAAATCAGCAAATTTATATGCAAGGATTGAACCAGATGTCAAAGAAAAAGCAGAAAGTATCCTGTCTACACTTGGCATTCCTGCATCCAGTGCTATCAATATGTTTTATAAACAGATTATCTTACAGAGAGGACTTCCGTTTGAAGTAAAAATACCATCTGCCAGACCTGTTGACATCAGCACATTATCAGAAGCAGACTTCAATGAAGAATTGGAGAAAGGATATGCGGATATGCAGGCTGGACGGACAAAAAATGCGAAGAAAGCCTTTGCTGACATTCGCAAGGATTATGGCTTATGATATATGAAGTAGAAGTATCCCAGCAGGCTGACAGTGATTTGAGAGGAATTTTTGAATATATTGCTTTTGAATTACAATCGCCGGAAAATGCAAGCGGACAACTTGACCGTCTGGAAGAACAGATATTAAGTCTGGATACGATGCCAGAGCGTTATCGAAAATATGAAAAAGAACCGTGGAAAAGTCGTGGACTTCGTGTATTACCAGTAGACAATTATGTGGTACTTTATATTCCAGATAGCGATAAAAAGGTTGTAACAATACTTAGAGTAATGTATGCCGGACGGGATATAGACAATCAGTTAAATCTCCACACAAAGCAATAAAGGATATGATTTAAAGCAGTCTTTCATTTAGTGGTACAAAAGTGGAGGTTCCCCTCCCCAATAAATTTTTTCTTATAACTTACACAAAAAACTTGACATACCCCATTTCCAGTACTTCTGCATCAACTGTCTGTGATGAAATATATGCTCTCACACCAAAGATGCCAAACAATAAACATACTACATAAATGATCACACCAAGAAACAGGCTGTTTCCTGCTACCTTTGCAGCCTTTTTACTGTTCCCTTGTCCCAGTGTCCTTGCAAGAAGCGCATTTGTTCCTACACCTGTTCCGATCCCCACTGCCACCATAAGCATCTGCACCGGAAATACCAGGGTCAGTGCATTTAATGCCGCTTCACTGCCCACTCTCATATTTCCTACAAATGCGCTGTCTACAATGTTATAGACTGCCTGCAATGCCATGGATAAGATCATAGGGATCCCCATCTGGATCATCAGCTTATTCACCGGCATATCTTTCATCTTGTTACTTTCTGCCATTTTGTTTTAACTCCTCTCTTTTTGGCACAAAAAAAGTGCGCACCTTGTCATATAAGCTGGACTTACGCTGACAAGCTACACACTTTTTCATGGCAAATATTCTATTATTCTATTTTAACAAAATAAAAACGAGCAGCATGTAAACTGGATTTACGCTCACCTGCTACTCGTTCGTTGTAATTATATTTCCTGTTTTTCAAAAAGTCAAACAAAATTTTTCTGGCATTTTCTCTTTATGAACCATTTATGATAATGTCCTAATATACCACAAGGAAAACGATATCACTGTAAGTCATCCCAGCTGACAGCTGCGATGAAATGTCCCACAGGACCTATAGTGCCAAAAGCATTATTTGTACAAAATCACATGCTACCGTGATGATCAGACCACCGCCTATAAGGATAAGCACTACCGGCAGACTCTCCCATAACGATCAGGCGGTCTGGTGAAGTTCAGGCATTTACCTGTATATTTACATAATACTTTCCATAAACCGCTGGATCCGGTCCATCCCCCGGTTAATCTGCTCCATGGATGTTGCATAGGAAAGACGCACATATCCTTCGCCCTGTTCTCCAAATGCTGATCCGGGAGCTGTTACGACGCCTTCTTTCTCCAGAAGTTTCTCGCAAAATTCCACAGAAGTCATCCCTGTTTCTTTAATATTTACAAATGCATAAAAGGCTCCGTTTGGCGGTGTACAGGATAAACCTTTGATGCCATTGATCCGCTCCAGAACAAGTTTTCTTCTTTCTGCATACTGTCTGTTCATCATTGCAATATCTTCATCGCCATTTTTTAACGCTTCAATTCCTGCATACTGTACAAACTCAGGAAGACAGGAAGGCATATTTTCCTGCAACTTTGGCAGTCTGGAAAGGATATTTCTTGGTCCCGCCATATATCCAAGACGCCAGCCTGTCATGGCATATGTTTTAGAAAAAGAATCCACATAAATAGTGCGTTCTCTCATTCCATCTAAAACTGCAATATTAATATAATCTGTATCATTATAGATAAGATGTTTATATACAGCATCATAGATCACATAAAGATCATATTCTAAAGCTACTTTTGCAACGGTCTCCATGGTTTCCCTTGTTGCAACGCCTCCCGTAGGATTGCAGGGAGAATTAAGGATAATTGCTTTGGTTTTATCTGTCACTCTACTTTTGAGATTTTCATAAGTAAAGTTAAAATTATCCTTTTCATACACAGGTACAGGTACTGCAACTGCACGGTTCATCACAATCTCACCTACATAATTGGTATAAGACGGATCTGCGATCAGGATCTCATCCCCAGGATTAACAAGAGCAAGGATCGCCATATACATTCCCATCATTCCGCCTACTGTTACTACAATCTCACCTTCTGGATCGTAATCTACTTTGTCGTACTGTTTTAAAGCTCTGGAAATTTCCTGACGCAGCGGTAAAATGCCTGCATTATCCGTATAATGGGTACACCCTTCATCTAACTTTTTCTTTGCGGCTTCAATAATGTGCTTTGGTGTCACAAAATCTGGCTCACCAAGAACAAAACTTACAGTATCTTTTTTATTTTTTGCCAGATCATACATTCTTCTGATTCCTGACTGCGGCAGATTTAAAAAACTACTTGTTGGCTTCATTTTGTCTCCCCTCCGTTTATTAGAAATACCTTCTCGAGCAAGTATACCTTTTCGTTTTTCTATCGACTTCTTAACTGTAACATAGTCTTATTGTGAATGGAATTGCTATGTATTCATATTAAGTTGAACAAAATTCATCATCCTTATTTACATTTGTTTGTACAGAAATTATAATTTCTAACAAGGAGGGAATCACTATGACATTATCTGATTATATTATTTTTACAACTGTTTCCGAATTGAAAAATATGAGCCTTGCTTCTGATAAACTCTACCTGACAAGGTCTGCTATCAGCCATGCCATTTCCCGCATAGAACGAGAAATCGGCTTTCCATTATTTATAAAAAATACACACGGGATCGAACTTACAGACAACGGAACTAACCTTCTTCCCCTTGCATACGCTGTTATACAAAGCCACCAACATTTCAATGAAAAAATCGCAGCGATCAATGGACTGGCTTCTGGCAATGTCCGCCTTGGAACCTGCTCCAGCATCTGCATTAACTGGATACCTGAACTTGTGAATAATTTCCGTCATCATTATCCTGACATACAGATTCATATATTTGCAGGTATCAATAATGCGCAGATTGTAAAAAAACTGGAGCAAAATGAAATCGATATTGGTATTAGTTCTTACTACTCTTGTGATACCATCAACTCCTCTGTCATCAGCTCTACCGTCATCTATGAAGATGAAATGGTTTGTGTTGCAAATTCCAACTTTCATACAGCCACTCCTGGGATCATCACTGCGGAAGAACTGCAAAATTCTGCTTTCATCATCAGTGATCAGGACTATGGTGTAGAATCCCGCAGTGTTCTTGAAAAACTTCACTTAAATGCAAATTCCACCATTACAGCTACTGACGATGCAGGACTGGTTGCAATGGCGTCTGCTGGCTTAGGCTTTTGTATTTTAGGGCGCCTGATATTAAAAGGGACAACTTCCCCTGTAAATGTTTATTCCTTCCATCCACAGCAATTCCGCCATATTGCTTTGCTGCAAAAGAAGAATACAACACCTTCTCCTGCTGCAGAAATTTTCCAGAAACATATTATAAGCTATGCCTCTTCCTATCCAAATCCGGCAATTCCATTCAACATTTGATGAAAAATGTTCAATGGTTCTGTATCTGACCGGTACTTGTAAAAAAATCACTTGCTCCGTATAATAAACGTAGATTTATTGCCAAACAAAGCATTCCTGAAAATATTTATTAAAAGGGGAAGCAAAATGCAGATAAAACAAGAAAATGACGGACACGCCGTTATTGATCAGCTGACAGGAGAAGAAGTATTGACCTGCGCCATTAATATTGGAGAACAACTTTTAATGAGTGGTGCAGAGATCAGCCGTGTAGAAGATACGATACGAAGGATCTGTGCAGCTTACGGTATTAGACAAAGCCATATATTTTCCATTGCATCCTGCATCATTGTAACGTTAGAAACAAAAGACCATAAATGGATCACCCAGACCCGACGGATATTAAGCTATGGAACAGATATGTGGAAATTGGACCGGTTAAATAATCTTTCCCGTCTGATATGTTCAACAAAACCACCATTAGAAAGGATCAACCGGGAATATGCACTTATATTAAACGGACCGGTCTATCCGCCTGTGGTCCAATGCCTTATTTACGCAATGACAGCCGGTGCATTTGCGATCTTCTTCGGCGGAAATCTATTAGACGGTTTTTCTGCCATGTTTGTGGGGGCATTGATCCGGATAACATTGTACGCATTTACCGCAATAAAAATGAAAGCCATTTTTTCTAATATCCTGTGTTCCATGATCTCCGGTATGGTATGTATCCTTACTCACTATATCGGTTTCGGACATCATGTAGAAATGATCATGATCGGAAATATCATGCTTTTAATTCCCGGTGTCCTGATGACAAACTCTTTCCGTGATTTCATCAGTGGCGATATGATCAGCGGACTTTTACACTTTTCAGAAGCGATCATCACTGCTATCTGCATCGCCGCCGGATTTATTTTTTCAAAAATACTGCTTGGAGGCATCTTATGAATCAGGAACTTATCTCTGTCATTTCAGCATTTTTCGGTTCTCTGGGATTTTCTATCATCTATAACATCAGAGGACTGCGGATCTGGATCCCGGCAATTGGAGGTGCTGTTTTCTGGGCTGTGTATCTGATATTCCTTCACTTTATAAATAATGAATTTTTAGGTTTTTTCTTTGTGGCGATCCTGATCACAATTTATTCAGAAATATGGGCAAGAATATTAAAAACACCTTCCACCGTTATTTTAATGCCCACAGTTATCCCACTGATCCCCGGCGGATCACTATACTATGCAATGGATGCCGCTCTCCGGCATGATATGCCGCAATTTTTCTTAAAAGCCCAGGCTGCTGTTGGACTTGCTGTGGCACTTGCAGCAGGTATCATGGCCGTAACCTCCATGCAGCATTTAATATCGGCGCTTTTAAAAATGATTAAACCAGCCCAATGACCGGAAATTTCCGGAAAACCGGCTGCAAAGGCAAGTGCAGGAAAGACTCCGGGAGGACATCTATCTAAAAAAAGAGAACCAGCCACCGCAGCTGCCGGTTCTCCCCTGATCATTTTACTTTTCTTTTCAGGATCACCATGGCTAAAAGGATCAATCCACTAAATAGCCATGCAAACATCGTATAATCCTTTGATCGTCCTGTTTTAGGAAGAGTCTGAATTGCCATCTCTTCGTCTTCTCTTTCTTCTATATCTGCTGATCCGGCCTCTTCCTGTTTTACATCTGTTACATTTGTTACATCTGTTACGATGGAAACAGATGATCCGCTGTTACCGCCTCCATGACTTTCTTCGCCGCTGTGAATACCATTTCCTCCCGACGGTTTGGAAGGCGTATCAGGCTTAGGAGCTTCTGGTGTTCCTGGTGTATATGTATTCACGATCTGGAACCCATCTGTCTGGTTTCCGGAAATACTTGGTGTATAATCCGCAATCGCAATTTCAGACACGGAATAAGTATATCCCGCCGGAAGATCTTCAAAGTTGTAACTCCATCCATTTGCTTCATTCAGCACAACCTGGTCGATCACATGTCCTTCATTTAACAGGCAGATAGTAACTGAGTACGGAATTCCAGATTCCGGAACATGATCCCATGTCTTTTTTACTGATACATCTATCGTATCATCTTCCCCTACTTCAATGCCGCCATTTGAACCGATTCCGCCCCCAAATCTCGCATGATTGCCCTGTATCAGCAATTCTCCTTTTTTTTCAGCCAGATCTTCTGCTGATGCAGTTACAATAGTTTTTAGTGAAACATTCGTATCAATACCAGTCAGTTCATCTGCTGATAATGGCACTGCGCCTGATCCTTCTTCATATCGCTGTGATCCGGGACTGATCTGCGTATAACCGGTCGGTGTCGGATTATATACCGTTCCATCCCGATACCATTTCACAGCCCCGCCGCCAAGCATACGTTCAGCTAAGGTTGCTGTATATGCACTGTGTTCTCCATAAATGCTAAATACAAGATCATCTCCTGCTGCTTTTCCATCTGCATTCACTGCTTTATTGTCAAAGATTCCAATACCGTCTTTGATATAAAGTTCAGCCATACCAGTTGCACAAAACCAGAGACCGCCTCCCTGCTCAGCTGTATTTTCAGTGACTACGGCATTATATAAATGGGCAGTGCTGTAACCATCATTGCTTTTTCCCTCTGAATACAGTCCGCCTCCAGAATATGTTGCTGTATTATTTATAATCTTTCCTCTGCTCAGAATGCTCCCATTAGAAAAGCTGTAAATTCCTCCGCCTGTCCCTGCTCTGTTTCCGGAAATAACACCTCCATCCATAAGGAACTTTGTTCCATATTCTGCTATGCCTCTCTGAAGTGCAGAATCTACAATACAAATACCTCCACCCTTAGATGCTTTATTAGCGGATACGGTTCCGCCTGTCATATAAAATTCCGCATTATCCTCAACAAATACAGCTCCGCCAGCTTCATTCCCGTTTGCAGAGATTCCTGTATTCCGGGTGATCAGTCCGTCATCTGCCAATGTAAATATTGCCCGTTTATCCCAGTCATCACTATCACTATAAATATTGACAGCTGCCCCTCTGTGTCCGGTGTTATTCTGTATCGCTCCACCAGTCATAATCCCACTGCTTTCCCCATACATAACTACTCCGCTTGAAGAATGCAAAGAATCCGCATCCAGAGCATTATTATTCTGGATACTGCCGCCTGTCATTTCAAAGGAAGCTCCCTCTTTGACCAGAACCGTTCCACTTACGGCAGCATTATTTAAAATCTTATTATTTTCTATCTTTCCACCGGAAAGGATCAGTTTTGCATTGGCTCCGCTGTTTTCCAGCACACCAGTAAGATTCGTGGTGATCTGTGTTCCGGAAATGATCGTATCTCCGGTGACTGTTAATTTTCCATAGTTTTTAATTGCACATTTCTTATTATACTTGCCATATAGGGTCAGATTTCCATCAAAGGTAACGTCTGCTCCATCTTCCACTTCAAATAAACACTCTGGCTGTACACCATCTTTAACCCCAAGTATTGTATATGGATCTGTGGAAGAAATTACGATCGGCTTTCCTGCAGGAATAGTAACACAATCGTTCAGCTTAATATCTTTTTTAACTTCCACAATTCCACCAGATGCAGCTGCCTCATTCACAGCTTCCTGTAATGTTGGTGCCCCGGCTTCATCGGAAATTGCAGATCCAACAGAATCAGAAATAGATTTTTCCGTATATGTTATAATTGCATTTCCTGAAAATCCAGCTTTTGAAATATCAACCGCATCTGAACTGTTCCGGATCGTAACTGTATCCAACGTATCAATATTAGAAAAAGCATCACTTTTAATACTCTCCAGTCCGCTTCCCAGGATCAGGTGTTCAATGGATGTATACTCAAACGCATGATCGGCAATTGAAGTTACACTATCTGGGATCTTTACAGTCCCATTTAAGGGATATACACACCAGAACGCATAACTTCCAATTGATTTTAATGTTTCCGGCAATGTGACAGAAGGCAATTCCGTAAATAAAAATGCCCAAGCCCCGATCGTTTCCAGACTATCGCATAAGATGACAGATGGGATAGAGCTATAAGCAAATGCCTGATATGGAACATTTTGCAGGTTGGAAAGATCCACCTCCGTTTTCAGACTGGTGCAGTAATAAAATGCCATACTTCCCATAGACGAAACAGAAGAAAGATCCGGGATCTTTGCCAGAGCAGTATCTTCATAAAAGGCCTGCTGGCCAATTTCCGTAATCCGTCCTTTTGCTGTCACCTCTTCCAGCGCACTACATCCGGAAAATGCCGATTGCGGAATGGATGTTACTGAATCAGGAAGTGTTATGGATGTTAAAGAAATATCATCACTAAATAATCCTGATGCCTTTTTAATCTCTACATCATCCGGAAGAGAAATATTTTTCAGTTTCTCTGCTGAAGCAAATGCAGCTGGTCCGGTTATGTATTTTAAACTTTCCGGAAGATCAATGTTCTCCAGAGAAGAACAATTTGAGACCATAGAGTTACCGGAAATTTCCTGCACACCTTCTTCAAAGGTGATGGTTTCAAGCTTTTTCATATTTTGAAAACTACCACCAAATTTCTTAACAGAGCCTGGAATGGTGATTTCTGTTAAATTAGGAAAGCGTGAAAAGTATACATCACATTTTTCAACTGTATCAGGGATCATCAATGCACTGACATTTTGTCTTGAACTTGCAAAAAGACTCCATCTTAATATTGTAACTGTATACTCATTATCTTCTGCCTCATCCTCATCATAAATAACCTGTTCTGGAATTTCTATTTCAGAAGCTTCAGCCGGGTTACTTATATTTGTTAATGTGGCAGTATGGTCATCTGGATCAAGATCAAATGTGTAAGTAATACCATCGATCTCAATTTCAACATCTTCATAATCTGCAGTCAGAAGTGAAACTTCTTTATTCTTTCGATTTTCCTCTGGATCAGGAGAAATGTTCTTATCGCTTAAAGAATCTTTGTTGCCTGAATTTCCGTTATCATCCTTTTCTGGGTTATCCGGTAGATCTGCAGAGTCCGTATTTTCATCCTGAGTTTCATCCTGCTCCGGCTTCTGATCCTCCTGGTCATTTCCACCGGCATCACTGTTATCGGGATCATTCTGGTCATCCTTTGGATCATTCTGATCATCTTTGAGAACATCCGGGTCGTCTTTGGAATCATCTTTTGGATCATCTTTGGAATCATCCATGCCTTCGTCTTTACTTGGATTCCCGGAAGGATCACCTTCTAGATCTGAATTTCCAGGATCTGTATCATCTTTTCCATAGTCATCTGGATCCGTCTTCTGATCTTCATCTTCCTGATCAGGATTTTGATTTTTTTGCGTAGATGTTATCCCTTGACTATTGCCCCCCCCCCCGTCAAATCTATAGCAAATACAGAATTAACAGGCATAGATACAAGCAAACTTGCAGATAAAATGCACGATAATATTTTTTTATTTTTCATGATCTCCCTTTCCTATCTATGTACTCTCGGAATCTTTTTGTACTTGATTTTGCGAGAAGATTTTTTGTCATTTGTACCCAAATTTCTGAGGCGTATGCGGTGCGTACATTAATGAAATTCGGGTGCAACTGGCGGAAAATCGGTCGCAAAGGCGAGTGCAGGAAAGACTCCGAGAGTACATATCTGCGATTACACATAAAAATAGATCAATCCCACCAGAACAAGAAAGGACGATCATATTCTCATTTCACTATATGCTTTTTACACACTAAACGGCGATGTCACCTAATGGTGACACCGCCATCTGTGGTATTTTAATTCACTGATATTTTTCTATTATCATACCTCATTGATAAGCATTTGTCAAATAACTACCTGCGATGAAAGTATAGTCAGATTACTGTTTCCGCTGATCTGGTGCCGGATCTTTTGTTTCTACACCTGAATTTTGATCATGCTCCTGCGGTTTAACCTGGGATACCTCTGTATCTGCCTTTCTGCCGATTCTTATTTTTCCAGATTTCCGTTTCCTGAAAGTTTTCCGGATCTTCCACACCAGGCACCCGATCACTGCTCCGATCACTGCTGCTGTTATCCAGAACGGGCTGGTAATGATCACACAGATTCCAAAGTTTTTCACTCCTTCTGCCAACCGCCTTCCATTATCTGACAATCCCTTTAAAATCTGCTCTCCAGCAGATTCCGGAACAGCCTCGGTATACCGCTTCACTTCGTTAATATTTAACGTCACCTGACTGTACTCGATCTGGTTGTCATAGAGACGCAGCTGGGATTCGTAAGATTCCAGTTCATAACGGATATCTGACAGCCGCTCTTCTAATGCAATGATGCTATCCATGGAGTCTGCCTTTTCAAGCAGTACCCACAAACGGTCCTGTTCAATCTTTAATGTCTTTTTGCGGCTCTCAATGTCACTGTACTGCAGTGTCACATCCTTGGTGCTTTCTGACCTTCTAACTACGTTTCCTGCTGACTCCACACCATTTAAGAATTCATCCAACCGGTCCTTGGGCACACGTACGGTCAGATCAGCCCAGCGCATCATAGGATTGCCCTGCCAGTCTAATTGATTGCCAGAAACATTTTCATTTTCAATATATCCGCCGAACTGCCTGATCTGTGTTTTCAAAGCTGTCATTAACTGCTCAAACTGCTCAGTCTCAACGTCCATGTTGGCAGTTCTGATCAGCTTTCGGCCTGTTTCTACTGTTGCCATATTCTCTGTTCCTGATGCTGCGCCCGCTGCTGTATCCACAAAAGCTGATGCCCCTTCCCCGGACATCTCCCCCTTCTCATTCTCCACATCCATGGCAGCGGCTGCTGTCTCCATGATATACCCGTTATTGATGCTGTTTTTAGAACCGCTTGCGGCTCCACACCCTGAAATGACTGCCACTACTCCGGCAATTGCAATACCACGCCAATACTTCCTCATAATTTTCCTCCTTCCATGTCTAATGTTCTCCCGGAATCTTTTTTCATTTCAAAAAATAATCTGATTTTTTACCACGCTGCCTTCCTTGTATTTTCAGTATATCAGATTTCTTCCCGTCAAACCTGTCTTTTCCCTTAACTTTGTGCAAAGATTCTCTTGCAGACAGTGCAATAACCAAGCAAACACACTGATGATTTTGCAAAACGTATATCCCCGCTTTCTAAAACAATCAAGCTATGGTAAAATGAATGTTGCAGATACAGTTACACTTCCTGGCTTAACTGTAACCAACTATAATCCCACAGAGGTGTGTCATGAACCATTCAAACAACCATGTTACAGAACTGATCAAAGAAACTCTGATCCTTACAGCAGCTATGGCCATCGTAGCCGGAGCTGTGTACTTCTTTCTTTTACCAAGCCATGCTTCCGTAAGCAGTATCTCCGGTCTTGGTATTATCTTATCTAACTTTGTCCCTCTGCCCCTTTCAGCCATCACCATGATCTTAAATATACTTTTACTGATCATCGGATTTTTTACCTGCGGAAAAGAATTCGGGGCTAAAACCGTATACACCAGTATTGTACTTCCCCTTTTTCTGGCCCTTTTTGAAAGGATCTTCCCGAACATCGGCTCCTTAACTGACAGTCAGGAACTGGATGTTTTATGCTATATTTTAACCGTCAGTATCGGTTTAAGCATCCTGTTTAACCGCAATGCTTCTTCCGGTGGTCTGGATATCGTTGCCAAGATCATGAACAAATATCTCCATATGGATCTTGGGAAAGCTATGTCCTTATCCGGCATGTGTGTCGCCCTTTCAGCAGCTTTGGTGTATGATAAGAAAACTGTTGTTTTAAGTGTACTGGGAACCTATTTTAACGGCATCATCCTGGACCATTTTATCTTTAACCACAATGTAAAACGGCGGGTCTGCATTATCACTAAAAAAGAGGAAGAGCTGCGGCATTTTATCATCAATGACCTGCACAGCGGCGCTACCATCTATGAATCCATCGGTGCCTACAATCTGGAAAAACGCAATGAGATCATTACCATTGTAGATAAGTCAGAATACCAGAAACTGATGAATTATATTAACCGTGAAGACCCACATGCATTTATCACAGTGTATACAGTGTCTGATATCCGCTACCAGCCTAAAAAGTAATGTCCGTAAAAATGTTATCATAATCCAATTTACATCCTAAAAAATGCTGTTGTGGTCAAAATTCCTTTTGACTACAACAGCATTTTATAACACTTCATCAAAAAAAGTCCAGACAAAAACTTTATTTACAGATACTGTTGATCCAGGAGATCAGCTCTCCCTCATAATCAGCATCTCCATGTGGCTGTGCCCACACTAATGCGTAATCTACATCTGAATCCGTCTTATCTTCCAGCGCAAGAGCCAGAACTGCTGCTACAGACAGTGATGTATTTCCATCCTCTGTTCCTACCCGTATACGGATATGGTCTGCTGTATCAGCAGCCTGCTTATCCGTTCCAATATAATTCATGGGATTTAACAGTTCTCTGCTTTCTTCCACTTTCTTATCACCGGAAACACTGCCATAAGCTTCCATATATGTCTCATACTCATCCGGGAACTGGGCCTTTAAATTTTCCAGGATATCTGCAATATAAGGATCGAAATGCTTATACCGGTTAGCTTCATCTCCAAATTCCATATTTTCCGCAGAATTATCGGTCATTTCCAAATTATCAAAGGCCATGACCTTCTTCATTCTTGGATTGGAAGTAGAAAGATACATATCGTAATCAGAGATCTTTGCTGCCTTTCCGTCCCACTTCAGATAACCAGTAAGATCTGTTCCAGCCACTTCCGTTCCCCTTCCTTTCGGACCTTTACCTGAAGTTGTATAATTTCCTTTCAGATAATCATCCAGAGAATAGGAAACAGATAAACTGCCGTCTTCCAACCTTGTAAGGTACGTAGTAGCTGCATCTTCTGTCTCTTTTACCATGTAATCATAAAAACTGCCGCTCTTTCCATCATCACTTAAAGTCAACGGTTCTCCTGTTTTTGGATCTTTCAGTCCAAGGCCGTTGATATAAGCTGCATAAGCTGAGGACATCTCTTTTGATAACGCCTGTTCAAACGCAGTGGCTGTACCAGTTTCCCCTGTCATATCATTGCTGTAATCAGGAAGATCTGCATACATCCACTCATAAGCCAGATCTGCATGATCCAGGTCTGTGATCGGACAGTAAACCTGTGCTGCATACACATCATCCGTAGAATCCATGACTGCGCCGATCTCTTCCAGATAAACTTTGTAATTTTCACTGTTTCCTGTAGTTCCTAAAAGAGCGCTCATTGCTCCCCCTGCGCTGGTTCCAATGGAAATGATCCTATTAGCATCACCTGCCATTACCTTATCATTTATCTTTAAAAAGCGCACACCTGCCTTTAAGTCAACCAGACCTGCCGGGGATTTTCCAATATAGCTTCCGTCCTCTGACTGTGTCTCCTTGCCTCTGCTGGCAGGTGATACAAATACATATCCCTGCTCCAGATATTCTTTTGTTTTATCAGAGATCTTTGAAGCATCTGCCTCTGCATATCCGCCAACACCATTTTTGTAGATAATAGGTGCGCTCTGGGCTGTGTAACCGTTTATCTCACCCGTCTCATTGATGGTTCCATCTGCATTCATATATGCTGCAGGCACATAAATATTCATGCATTCCTTTACCGGGTCAACGGGATTTTCGCAGTAGACCACGTATTCCAGACTGTAACAGTCATAGTCCTCATTATAGGCCCATTTATCTTTATAATCAGCCAGATCCATGCTTCCTGTAAGAAGTTCAGAAATGTCCGGGGGGCTGTGCCATTCCCATCCCTTCATAAAATGGCTTATTCCCTTTGTCACCTTTCTGACCTTCGGGGGGCATTTTCGGTACTGCTTCCTGTGCCTTTTCTGTTGTTTCTGCCTGTGTCTGGGAATTGTGTTTTCTATTCGATTTTACATTACCAGTCTTTCACAGAACCATCAAAGGCTCTGCGGGCTGCATTGCTGCCACGTTCATTAGCCGGATACAGATCTTCTGCATCATCTGCCAGTTCCACGCCAATACCAGGTGCCTCCGGGATCAGCATACAGCCGTTCTCAAAGCGGAGTGGTTCTTTTACCATCTTGTCTTCTGCACCATTTAAGCAGAAACCAGGCAGTTCCTGGATACCAAGGTTTGAAATGGACGCGCAGATCTGCAGGCAAGCTGCTGTGGACACCGGTCCTAGTGGATTATGAGGAATCACAAGGACATCATGTGCTTCTGCCAGTGCGCAGATTTTTTTGCTGGCAGTGATACCGCCTACTGCACACACATCCGGACGGACATACTGGCAGGCGTGGCGTGACATCAGCACCTCAAACTCGCGCAGGTCGATAAAACGCTCTCCTGTAGCAATAGGAACACCCACCTTGGATGCTACTTCTGCCATGGTATCTACATTATCCGGTGGAACCGGATCCTCCAATATCATAGGTCGGTAAGGCTCTACTGCACGGCCAAACGCAACCGCTTCCGGCAGTGTCATGCCCCGATGCACTTCCAGCACAAAATCAAAATCATTTCCAACAGCTTCACGGCATACCCGTACCTTTTCCACTTCACGTTCAATGCGACTGGAATAAAATTCCCCTTTTCCATCTGGTGCGCTGACCGGACCGTTGCAGAAGATCTTTGCAGCTGTAAAGCCCATTTCCTGCAACTGCTGATACTGCTTTGCAAGCTCATTGTTATCTTCTGTGAGATGCATAACAGATGCATATACACGCACTTTTTCGCGGGTCTTTCCGCCTAAAAGCTCATAAACCGGAACTCCAAGTGCCTTACCCTTAATATCCCACAGAGCAATATCAATAGCAGAAATAGCACTCATGATCACTGAACCGCGGAAATACACGGAACGCAGGAAATTCTGATTAAAATCCTCAATGCGGAATGGATCTTTTCCGATCAGGTAATCTGCAAACTTTTCAATAGTTGCTGCTGTGGCCTGTAAATATCCCCAGTTGCCAGCCTCGCCAAGACCTGTGATCCCGGCATCAGTATATATCTGTACAAACAGATAATGCTTTGCAAAACGCAGCTTTACATCTGTAATCTTCATTGTCTTACTCCTCATATAATATCTTTTCTTCTGACATTTGTTCTATCTTAAATGCTCCTGAAAAAATTTGTACTGACGATCCAGTGCCCGTTCCCAGCCTGATGTCCGATTTGTAGTAAATCCATGCATAGCTTCGATAATTCGCTGCATAGTCACACAGACCCCTGCTTTTGCCAGACGCATTCCAAATGCTTCTGTCTCATCTCTAAGGCTGTCTTCCCCTGCTGATATAATCAGACAATCCGGAAATACGGCCAATGCCTCATCTTTGGCAAATGCAGGTGAACAAAGTGGATCCGATGCATCAGCATCTCCTACATAAAAATCAGTATACATTTTTTCTGTTTGTGCACGCTTCACCCAAAAGGGATCTTTTTTCAGTTCTTCTGACAGCCTTTCTACTGGGTCAACAGTATTATCTGTGGGAAAATATTCCATCAACGCACAGCAGGGATTCAGTTCTTTCGTCTCCGCATTTTTGATCAAAACTGATGCCACCAGATTACCACCAGCACTGTGTCCGGCAAGAATAATCTTTTCCTTATCAATTCCAAGCTCTGCTGCATGTTCAAATACATAACTTACAATTTCATAAGCTTCTTCCGCTGCAAAAGGAAATGGTGCTTCCGGTGCAAGGCTGTAATCAACATCCCAGACCATACAATTCAGCTGCTCCATAACCCAGCAACAATATCTGCGATCCCGGTCTGTACGTCCTTTCAAAAATCCGCCGCCATGAAAATTTAAAAGCAGTGCAGCCTGCTCTGGTAAATTATCCGGACGTTCTTCGAAAACATGCACAGTTTTTCCATTTTTTGTATGGACCCAGAGCTCCTGTTCTTTTCCCGGCAGTGCAGCAAGTTCTTCCGGACTTACCGGACCAAATCGGTCCCGGCTGCGTACCATATCTGCAATTGCAATTTTCTCTTCCCGCGTCATAACAATGTTCTCCCTTCTTTAAAATGCAGGAAATACAGTCATGGTATAAAAGATGTAAATAAATGGCAGGAATAACGTGATCAATACACCGCTCTTAAAAATTGCCCGTAAATCATAACCGCCATCAGCCATACACATTGGTACAGCCGGAGTTGCCATAGGTGTTAAAAATGCAGTCAGAGAACCTGCATTAACTAACAGTACAAGTCCAGTCGGATTTGCTCCCAATGCAGAACAGGTCAGAAGACAGATTGGAACAAATACTGCAGATACGGAACGGTTCAGCATAAACTGGGTAAGTACGAATGGAATCAGGAAAAACAGTGCACCTAATACATAATTGTTATGAGTTCCGCCAACAGCAGATGCCAGGGCATTTCCAATCATATCGCCTGCTCCGGTATTGGTCAAAGCTGTTCCCAAAGCCAATGCACCCACAAACAGCATCAGCATATCCCAGGGAATATCACGCAATGCAGATTTCTGGTCTACAACCCCAAACAATACCATTAGGAGACTTCCGGTCAATGCGACTGACCATGTAGTAAGATGTAATTTATTGGAAAAAATAAGGCACAAGATCGTACCGAAGAAAACAACTATCCCAATCTTATCTACAGTTGGACTAAGTTTTTGTGCCTGCTTTCCTGTATTCTGATTTTCCAGAGCTTCAATAGGAACTACTGGTGTTTTAGGAGTAAATTTTGGTCCAACCAGTAATGCCCATAATGGAACAATAATAAGGATCGGCCATGTACCAATTGTAAAATCAACTGCACGAATGCTCATGCCAGTAAATCCATAGTTTTCCATAAATCCTGTAAACTGTCCTGCCTGCTGGATGGCAGTGGATAATGGCAGGATACCGCAGCATGCTACGCATACTACCATGATCGGGAACATGTATTGAGAACGACTGTGACCAGTATTATCGCAAAAAGCTGCCAGCAGGGGACTTACGATCGCATATACAACCATCGGACTGGCAATAAAGTTAGTCAGTAGTACAGCAATCAGGATATATCCAAAATAGGCTGTGAGAAAACTTCCTCTTGTCAATTTCATAATGGCACTACACATTCCATCTACCAGAGATGTGCGGCGGAAACCTGCTGCTACTATAAACATAGTTGCCATAAGCAGTGTATTAACATTTGAAAAACCAGCCAGTGCGCCAGCTGCATCAATGCAGCCTGTAAAATACAATGCAGTCAGAGAGATCATTGCTGTCAGCCACATTGGTATCTTATTCATCATATAGCTGACCAGAGTAGCTACAAAGATCACCATACAGATCATCATTTGAGTATTCATATTCTTTTACCTTCCATTATTACATCATTATTAATATAGTCTGAAAACTCCATAAGCTTTTAGCTGCCCGGGCCTGGCTTATTGTTATGCTTAATTTAACAAAAGATTGCCTTTTTGTCGCTGCAAAATATTTGAAGTTTTTTCGCCTTCTTATTCTCCCTGCTTCATTTTCTGTTTCTCCATCTTCAATCTATACTTACTTAAAATCCAAACATTTCCCCTGTAATTTTTGCCAATTTCCTATTACACCTCTTGTGCATTTTGCCAGTGTCATGGAAGTTTATTTTGTATATATACAGAAACAATCATTGACAGAAGCCACATTGACCGTTATTCTAAAGTCAGGTCTGCAAATGATATTTTATTTTTTCCAAATTTTACAACAGGGAAAATATTTGGATTTTAAAAGAATAAAATGAAGTATAAAGATTTTAAAAAAATAAAATGGAGTACAAAATGGAAGAAACCTGTTATGAAATGAACCTGCCCCGTGAAAATATCCATCTGCGCTGCTTTGCACACAGCATCATGAATTACCGTTATCACTGGCATACGGATAAATATGAGCTGAGCATCGTCCTTCATGGAACTCAGGAATATTGCCGTGGTGCAGAGACTCATTCTCTTTCAGAGGATGACCTTATCCTGACTGCCCCCGGCAATGGACACGCCTCCATGCGCCAGCAGCCTGGCACCCGGGCTCTTGTCCTGCATTTTCCGTCAAATGCCCTGAAATTTTTAGTTAAAAAGGGATATATTTACCAGTTTCCTACCTGCCTTTCCAATGAAAGCAATCGCTACGAAGATCGTTTCTGCCATATCCGCTTTTATGTGAGCCAGCTATGGCAATCATTAGAATGTGGCGGTGTCTATGCCCAGTTAAGCGCAAAAGCAAACCTGGAACTGCTTCTGATCACGCTTTTTACAGAATTTGATCCCCAACAGATCAATCTGATCTCGGAAGAAGACAAACGACGTGCTACGATCCGCCTTCTCCTCAGTTATGTAGAGGAACATTATGCAGAAAAATTATCCCTGGAGGATCTGGCAGACTACGCCCAGTACAACCGGACCTATGTTTCAACTCTATTTAAACAAATGGTAGGTATCAATTTCCACGAATATCTCACAAGAGTACGATTTCAACATGCATTAAATGACCTGACCTACACTAATGAAAATCTGACAGACATTGCATTAAAAAATGGCTTCCCTGATTTAAAGACTCTGACTTCCCGCTTCCGTTCTACTTTTCATCGCACTCCTGCCCAGTACCGTGCGATGTTAAAGCCAGATGAAGTGCTTTATGCTAATGTACGGAAATATCTGAATCCAAATGATACGATCCTGAGAGAAAAACTAAAAGAATACGCGAAAACGGGACTGATACAATAATACTTAAAAAACGTGTACCATCAGGCACATTATTAAAAGGCTGCCCGCTTTCGGACAGCCTTTCTGTTACTTATTTGTTTTTCTTGGACCATTAACCAAGGTTCCGCCTGCGTAAGCAGGCAGTAGAGCGCGAATGCACGGGATTCGTGAGTTTACTCTTTGAATATTGTAGTCAAAAGGTATTTTGTATCCTTTTCATATTCATATTACAGGCAGCTAGCATATGCAGCCTTAGCACCTTTTTCACGGATCAGCTTCAGGTCAGCTGCAACCTTAGCTTCCAGACCTTCGATCTGGGTCAGATCCTGATCCCACATCTTCTCATTGGTCAGGACTGCGTGTACCAGTTCTTCTGCAGAAGCATCCTTGTGATCATTGTAGAATTCCAGTACCCAACGGTCATCACTTACAGTATACTCATTTCCAGCCGGACGCTTGCAAACCAGGCCTGCATCAGTAAGAGACTGAATATCATTGCTGTAGAATGCAATGTATGCAGCCAGTGACATGGTCAGGCACTCTGGCAGAACACCTTTTTCCTTGATATATTCCAGGAAGGATGGCATATTTCTTGCTTTCCACTTAGAGGTGGAGTTTAAGGAAATGCTCATCAGTTCATGGTTTACAAATGGGTTGTTGAAACGGTCAGATACAGCTGCTGCGAAGTTTAACAGGTCATTCTTGTCCAGCGGAAGGGTTGGGATAACCTCATCGTAGAGCATCTTGTTCATGAAGCCCTTAATGGTCTCATCGTTCATGCAGTCACGAATAATGTTCTCCCCAGCCAGGTAAGCACCCAGAACGAAACCTGTATGAGCGCCGTTTAAGATACGGACTTTTCTCTTCTTATATGGGCTCATATCCGGGGTAACAAATACCTTGTCTAACAGACCAGCCTTCTTAAATGGCAGTACATCATTTAACTTCTCATCGCCTTCGATTACCCACACGCCAAATACTTCACCAACGTCGGTCAGAGGATCTTCATAGCCGTTCTTTGCATCCAGAGCCTTAACTTCTTCTGCGTCACGGATACGTCCTGGAACGATACGGTCTACTAAGGAACCGCAGAAGGTGCAATCCTCATTTACATATTTCTTAAAATCAGCGCCCAGCTCCCACTGATCAATGTACTGGTTTACGCACTTTAACAGCTCTTTACCGTTATTGTCGATCAGCTCACATGCCAGCATGATGATCCCTGACTTACCAGCCTGGAAACGATGATACAGAACCTGGGTCAGCTTTCCCGGGAAGCTTGATGGTGGGCAGTCATCCTTCTTGCAGGATGGATCATACTGGATACCAGCCTCTGTGGTGTTGGAAACGATGATCTGCAGATCGTCGCTTGCAACAACCTCCATCATCTTGTCGTAATCAGCCTTCTCATATGGGTTTAAGCAGTTAGCAACACTGGAGATCACGCGCTTGTCATCTACCTTTTTGCCGTTTTCGCTTCCGCGCAGGTACAGAGTATACAGACCTTCCTGCTCATTGATCATCTTTGCAAGACCTGGTGCGATCGGCTGTACCAGGCAGCACTTGCCGTTCCATCCGGCCTTCTCATTTGCAAGGTCAAACCAATAATCTACAAATGCGCGAAGAAAGTTTCCCTCACCAAACTGTAAAACCTTCACTGGAGCATCCTCCAGGATATAACCATCGTAACCGGATTTCTTTAATACATCATAATTCAGAAGTGCCATAATTTAAATATTCTCCTTTCCTAATGCGGATCATTCCCTCTTTTTATTTCCTGTTTCTCTTTCCGGACTCTTCCGGCGTTTCCCGGAATCCCTTTCCGAAACCCCGGAATGTCCTTTCTGAAATGCAGTATACCACACTTTTTCCACTTTTCAAATACAAAATTGTAAATACTTACATAAATTTTGTAAACACTTACATTTTCCGTTGTTTTCCTGGAAAATGCTGGAAATTTTCCTTCTGAAATGCCTTTAAACATACTCCGTAAGCATCTTTATTTTTTTGTATAGAGCTTATTATTTTTCAGGAATGCTGCTTGCCCCCGTTCTCTTACAATGGTATAATAAGAATTAATATTTACAGACCGTTATTAAAAATATTCAATAACAGTTTACGGTAACTGACGCACATGCCATTGGCATGTTGTGCATAAGCAAAACAATATGTACTAGTACATCGTTTCGTAAATAACTGTACTAATCACGCAGGATGCGGATTTGAGTGTGCAGGTCTAAAAACGCAGGCGTAGCGGGCTACGCTGAGGCTTTTAGGCCTGTGCATTCAGATTCGCAGACAAGTGAGTGGTATAGTTATTTCAAAAACGATGTACTAGAAACGTACATGGATCAAAATGGGGGTTGTAAAAATGTCAGGAACAACAGAATTTAAAGATGTATACGAAGCTATAGCAAGTGTAAGTCCCAACCGTCAGAATATCCTTTACACCATTTTAGAGAAGGATGCTTTCGGGGAAAAAGCTTTCTTTTCAGATGAAAAGCTGATATGGGAAAGTACAAAAGGTGGATTCTTCTCTCAAAATCAGGAAGAAATAAGAAAACTCCATGATAGCGGCCAGAGTACAGCAGCGGGAAAAAAGCTGTTCTGCGACTGCTTGGGTGGAGAAAAGCGCCTGGTGATCTGCGGCGGCGGCCATGTTTCCATGCCAGTGATCCAGCTTGGTGTCATGATGGAATTTACAGTAACAGTTTTAGAGGACCGGCCTCTTTATGCAAATAATGCCAGAAGAGCCGGTGCCCATCAGGTGATCTGCGACTCCTTTGAAAATGGCCTTGACCAGACCAAAGGCTCCAAGGATACTTATTTTGTCATCCTTACCAGAGGCCACAGATATGACCAGATCTGCTTAGAGCGGATCGCTAAAATGCCCCATGCTTACATCGGCATGATCGGCAGCCGCAAGCGTGTGGCAAAGGTAAAAGAAGTTTTAATTGAAAATGGTACTGACCCGGAAGTTCTAAATCAGGTCTACACTCCCATTGGCTTAAATATCGGTGCGGAAACACCAGCAGAAATTGGTGTTGCCATTATGGCGGAGATCATTCAGGTAAAGAACCAGAAGCTGAAAAGCTGCGGTTTTCCAACGGAAATATCCCGCTTCTTAAATAATCATTCTCCTGAACGGCTTCCGGCCATCCTGACTACCATTGTAGCCCGCCGTGGCTCCGCTCCACGAAGCGCAGGCACAAAAATGTTAGTCCTTCAGGACGGAACCATTATCGGCACCATTGGCGGCGGCTGTATGGAATCCGCTGTTGTACGCCGCGCCCTGGAAATGATCCATGATGATGACCACTCTCCGATCCTCTATCACGGGGATCTTACCGGACAGGACGCTGAAGATGATGGTATGGTCTGTGGCGGAGTAGTGGATATTTTAATGGAGCAGGTCTGATCCTAATACATCATTTTCAAAATAATAGAGCATTTCTTCTAAACGGACATGTCACCTGCAATGATCCACTCACCTGCTGCTTATTGCTTCGCAACAGGTGAGTGGATCATTTCGTTTAAAAATCATATCTTTTTATCTCGCAGTTTTGGATCCCATAAGCTGCAAATTCTTCATTTGTCATGTCATGGAAATAGGACTGCACCACTCTGGCAATGCCATTGTGGGCTACCAGGATATATGTTTTCTCATCTGACTTATCTTTGATCTCATCTAAGAGATTATAGATCCGCTGAGCCAGACGCAACATAGACTCCCCGCCTTCATAACTGCATGCAAAGGACTGTTTGGCCTTTTTAAAGTCTTCACCACCTCTGGGTGTAGACTCCCATATGCCAAAATTCTGCTCCTTTAACCGTAATTCCTCACGGGCCGGAATACCCGTGATCTCAGAAATATGTTTTGCCGTATCTGCAGCCCGCATCAGAGGTGAATACAAGATCTCGTCTGCATGGATCTTTTCTTCTAAAATCTTCTTTCCTGTCTCTATGGCCTGCTCATGACCAAGCTGTGTCAAAGCAATATCTGTTGCTCCGCAGATTTTTCCTTCCACATTCCATATAGTCTGACCATGTCTTACAAAATAAAAATGTCCCATTGCCCTATTTCCTCCTGCTGAATTTGATGTTCTCCCGGAATCTTTCTGTGCCTGATTTTGTGAGAATATTTTTTGTCAGTTGTACCCAAATTTCTAAGGTGTACGCGGTGCGTACATTGATGAAATTCGGGTGCGACTGGCGGAAAATCAGCCACAAAAGCAGGTGCAGGAAATACTCCGAGAGAACATTTTGTAAATATATATTTTGTACTGTTACAGCATAAACACTATAAAGCCACATCCCCTCTGTCTTCCACCAACTCAAAACCAACAGACTTCACCCGGTTCTTAAGACAGACTCTGCACTCAGCCGCTTCATCGCCGGTACAGATTTTATTATCATATAGTTCATACTTTTTACGGTCTTTCACTGGAGATAAATTGGGCATCACTACGTTTGCGCCTGCCAGCAGTCCCTTTTCTCTCCCCCTTGGATCTGCGGTTCCCAGAGCTGTTGTTGCAGGAAGCAGACATTTTGGAAGAATGATACGCAAAACCGATAATAAAAACAGCGTCAATTCCACACTTCCTGCAGGCTCATCAGCGAATTTGGTATCATGATGTGGGATAAATGGTCCGATCCCTACCATTTCCGGGTTTAATTCTTTTAAAAATACCAGATCTTCTGCCAGACACTCTAAAGTCTGCCCCGGTGCACCCACCATAAAACCTGCGCCAGTCTGATATCCCAGATCTTTTAGATCCTGCAGACACTGTTTTCTATTTGCAAGACTCATCTGTTCTGGATGGAGATAACAGTAGTGATCTTCATTTGCCGTTTCATGGCGCAGCAGATACCGGTCTGCTCCTGCTTCTTTGTAAAGGCGGTAGCTTTCCTTTGTTTTCTCTCCAATGGAAAGAGTAATGGCACAGTCTGGATAAGCGCTTCGGATCTTCTTAACGATCTCCACGATCTTATCATCCGTAAAATAAGGATCTTCGCCTCCCTGGAGCACAAAGGTGCGAAAGCCCAGTTCATAACCATTTTTACAGCAGTCTAAAATCTCTTCTTTTGTGAGACGGTAACGGCTGGCATTTTTATTGTCCCGGCGGATACCGCAGTAATAGCAGTTGTTTTTACAGAAATTGGTAAATTCGATGAGACCGCGCATGTAGACCTTATTTCCATAATATTTCTGGCGGAGTCTATCTGCTTCTTTTCTCAGACAGATCACAATTTTCTCATCTTTATAAGCAGATAACAGTTCTATATATTCATTTTTTTCAAGATAACTCTGACGGATCAGTTTTTCTGCCAGTTCAAGTGATCGTTTCATTCTATCTTCCTCACTTTTCAAAACCTGAACACCAGCTTTTTTCTCTCCCACCCATAGTTTTCACAGCAACGTCTGGCATTCACAGTAAAAATACGTCTTATGCAAGTTTACTCTGAAACCATGATCTCTGTCAATGTCTCCATAGCACGGAATTTTATGGCTATTACACTGACCATTACCGGAAAGTTAAATCCGGTTATTGGGGCTCTGGTACATAATACGGGATCCGTGCTGGTTATTACTAATTCTGCTCTGCTTTTGAAGTGGAAACTGAAATAGAAAAAAAGCCCATGCTGCTGCCGTACTGGCAGCCTGCATGGGCCTTCTCTTGCATTTGCAGACTCACAAATATCTGATAAACATACTCACAAACCTGCTCTTACGTGCTCCACTGCCTGCTTGAGCAGGCGATTTGTTCGTCTGTCTATTTGTTTTTACTTGCTTTCGTTGTCAAATTCATATGGCTTGATCTGGCGTACAACGTCCATGATCGTACCGTCACGGGCTTCAATGATACCTACTACTCTGTCTCCAAACTTAACCTTCTCCGGCTCGCCTACGATGGAGTATGCGATGTCACGCAGTTCTTCAATGGTCTTAAATGGCAGGTCTACGCCCTTCATTGCCTCGATTAGATCCTGTCTTCTTGGGTTGATGGCAATGCCATAATCAGTGATAACTACGTCAATGCTCTCTCCCGGAGTGGTTACAGTGGTAACTTCGCTGCAGATTGCAGGAATCCTTCCCTGAAGCAGTGGTGCGATAACGATGGTACACTTAGCTCCTGCTGCTGTATCAGGATGTCCGCCCTGAGCACCGGTGATCACACCGTCAGAGCCTACAACCACGTTGCAGTTAAAGTTTACGTCCACTTCCAGTGCCGCAAGGATAACAAAATCCAGCTTATTTACTACAGCGCCCTTGTTAAATGGGTCTGCATACTCACCGGCAGAAATACGGAAATGCTTTAAGTTCTTTACAGACTCTACTGCTGCCAGGTCAAAGTCCTGTGTATCTAACAGGCAGTCTACCTGGTTGTTGATCAGCAGGTCACACATTGGCTTGGTCAGGCCGCCTACGCCGAAACGCATGCGGATATTCTTCTCCTTCATGATCTTAGACAGGGAAATGGTGGATGCGATAGATGCACCGCCTACACCGGTCTGGTAAGAGAAGCCATCCTTGAAATATGGGCTGTTTACTACGAACTGGGTACAGTAATCAGCCATCATCAGCTTTCTCATATCCGTAGTTGGCTTTGCTGCGCCGGTAGCGATCTTCTTCGGATCACCGATAGCATCTACTACTACTACATAGTCAACCTTTGTCATGGAGATGTGGGCCGGGAAGTTAGGGAACGGTACCAGGCAGTCAGTGATCGCTACTACCTTATCTGCATAGTCACCATCCACCATAGCGTAGGAAAGCACGCCACAGTCACTCTTTCCGCCAATACCACGGCAGTTGCCATAATCGTCACAGGTTGGTGTTCCGATAAATGCAATGTCAATTCTGGTCTCGCCGCTCTCGATTGCTCTTACACGGCCGCCATGGGAACGCATGATAGCAAGTCCCTTTAATTTACCTGCAGAAATGGCTTCACCGATCTTGCCACGTACACCGGAAGACTGGATGTTGGTGATGGTGCCGTCTTCGATGTAAGGAACGATGGGATCATGTGCCTTACCAAGGGAGCTGGCACAGATGGTGATATCCTTGATACCCATCTTATGTACTTCTTCCATGACCATATTTACGATATAGTCACCTTCACGGAAATGGTGATGGAAGCCTAAAGTCATGCCGTCCTTGATGCCGCATTTTACCAGCACATCATGGATGTTTGCAACCAGCTTGCTCTGTGTATTGTTGACTACACACTTTGTATACGGGCCGTCCTTTTTGTACACATATCCGTCCCTGTAATGATTTCCCTGGAATACCTCTTTACCGGTCATCTCCAGGATCTCTTCCGGTATATCTCTTCCTACTGCGTTTATCATTTTACAGATCCCCCTTATATACGCCTGATGCCTTGGCAAGCTCGATGGTCCTCTTTGCGCCGTCATAGAATGCGATATCGATCATCTTGCCGTCTACAGTGAATACACCGATACCCAGCTTCTTCTTTTCATCGATCTCCTTAACTACTTTCTCAGCAAAAATGATATCCTTCTGGGTTGGTGTGAAGATCTCATGTACGATATTGATCTGACGTGGGTTGATAATGGATTTTCCGTCAAATCCCATTAAATGGATGGTCTCTACGTCCCTGCGGAAGCCGTCCATGTCATCCAGGTTGGTGTATACAGTATCAAAGCACTGTACACCTGCCGCACGGGCTGCGATGATCATGTTCTGGCGGGCACCCATCAGTTCCAGGCCTGTACCTGTAATGTGGGTCTGTAAATCCTTTGTATAATCACCGCCGGAAAGAGCGATGCCAAACATCCTCTCAGATGCTTCACAGATATCCAGGGCCTTCATAACACCTCTTGCAGACTCGATGGCTGCCATGATCAGTGTATGGCCTTCCGGAATGCCGTACTGCTTTTCGCATTCTTCTACAACGGTCTCCACTCTCTGTACATCCAGTGCGCTTTCTGTCTTGGGGATACGGATGGCATCGCAGCCGCCTGCTACTGCACAGTGGATATCCTCTTCCCAGTAAGGGGTGTCAAGACCATTGATGCGGACTACTCTCTCGCAGCCTCTGTAGTTGATCTCTTTTAATGCATGATATAAGGAAAAACGTGCTACATCCTTCTGGTTTTCAGCAACAGCATCCTCCAGATCCAGCATAATGGAGTCTGGTTTATAAATATATGGATCCTTGATCAGACCTGGTTTCTGTGCATTTAAGAACATCATGGTCCTTCTTAAGCGCTTCTTATTTGCATTGATCATCTTATTGCACCTCCCCACGGAATGTCCTCGATCTGGTCTACAGAACGGAATACCGCACCTTCAACTCTTGCCTTAATGGTGCAGTCTAAAGCGCCCTTATCCACCACTGAGATTTTTACATCCTTTACATCCAGGTTCTCCAGTGTCTGAAGGACTACCTTGCGGATCTGGTTGCCATACTGATTGATGACAGCACTTTCCAGGCTAAATTCCACAGAACCATTTCCCGGTTCTACGGTTACCTGACAGTCACTGGATTCCAGAGTTCCTGCCATGGCCGGTTTCTTGATCTCCATCTTTATTTCCTCCTATTTTTAACGATGTCTTTTCAACATCTTTTTGTTACCCCCGCATCTGTGCAAAAGCATTTTCAAACGGGCACTGCCACACATTTTCCAGATCATTTTGAATCAGGAAAATATGTGGCACTGTGTGTTTATACTCAGATCTCCCGCGCTGACGCGCTCATTACATTATATCACTTTAAGCCTTTTCTTGCACGGTTATAATTGATCAGACAGCCTGCTTTTACGATCTTTCTTTCATCTGCAGTCATATCTGCCACGTACAGACTGATCTCTTTTACCACCTTGGTATCTGCATTGATCACATAAGCCTTAATGTCTTTTAAATCACCATCCAGTGCTGCTTTTGCACCTGGAACGTAGATATAGTCTCCTACTTCAAACTCAGGCTCTTCTACCATCTGGAATGGGATCATTCCCCAGTTCATTACATTAGAACGATAACGCTTGGTTGCGTATTCTTTTGTGATGTTTGCAAGTCCGCCAATGACTCTCTGGCAGCTTGCAGCCTGTTCTCTTGCAGAACCATCACCAGGCTTTACAGCATAGATCATGCTTCCGATCTCTGTTTCCATTTCATTTACATTTTCCTGACCGGAAATGGTATGGATGGCATCAAATACCCCATTCAGGTCTGCATCTAACTCTGATGGCTTCTGTCCTGCTGTTCTTGCCTTCTCTAATTTGTCTACTGCCTTGCTCTTTCCTACGTATTCAGGATCTCTTCTGGATAATGTAAACTCAGCCAGTCCCAGTGGATTGGAACGATAGGAGGAGGTTTCACCAGATGGGATCAGTTCATCCGTGGTAGTTACTTCATCCATGATCTTGGAGCATACCTTTAAAAGGATATTATCAGTTAACGGACTCATTTCCGGCCAGTCCTTAATATTTGGGCCATATACCAGACTGTCCTCCTCATGGGCTGCATTGTAGCCATTGTATACACGGCGGTCATAAACAGTCTTATCAAAATCGTGTTCAGGAACATCGCCCCAGCAGTCTAAGTCTGTAGCTGGTGTAAGGATACCGCCGTTTGCTGCGGTTGCTGCAATAGAACGTGCATCCATTAAGGCTACTGCAGACATCTGACCATTTCCTGGCTTGCTGCCTTCCCTGTTCGGGAAGTTTCTGGTTGTATGACGGATACTTAATCCATTGTTGCAAGGTGTATCGCCAGCGCCAAAGCACGGTCCGCAGAATGCAGTTCTGATAACAGCGCCTGCTTCCATAAGCTCTGCTATAAATCCCTTTCTTACCAGATCGATAAATACAGGCTGGGAAGATGGATATACAGCCAGTGAGAATTCTCCGTCTCCGCAGCTCTTTCCCTTTAATGCATGGGCTGCTTCTACTACATTGGTAAAGTTACCGCCTGCACAGCCTGCGATGATTCCCTGCTGGACTCTTAAACGTCCGTTTTCAATTTTATCAGTCAGTGTAAATGGTGCTCTTCCGCCGCTGACTTTCTCTGCTTCTTTTTCTACACTTCTTAAAATATCACCCAGATTTGCATTTAACTCATCGATCTCATATGTGTTGCTTGGGTGGAATGGAAGGGCGATCATTGGCTTAATGGTACTTAAATCCACGTAAACACAGCCATCATAGTAAGCTACGTCTGCCGGATTTAACTCTTTGTAATCATCACCTCTGCCATGAGCTGTTAAAAATGCCTTTGTATCTTCATCAGTGCGCCAGATAGATGTTAAACAGGTAGTTTCTGTTGTCATAACATCTACACCGTTTCTGTAGTCTGTTGTCATAGAAGCAACACCAGGTCCTACAAATTCCATTACTTTATTCTTTACATAACCCTTCTTGAATACTGCACCGATAATAGAAAGTGCCACGTCCTGAGGTCCGATGCCAGGTCCAGGTTTTCCGGTAAGATAAATAGCCACAACTCCCGGATAAGCCACATCGTATGTATCACACAACAGCTGTTTTACCAGTTCGCCGCCGCCTTCACCGATGGCCATGGTTCCCAATGCACCATAACGGGTATGGGAGTCAGATCCTAAGATCATACGTCCGCAGCCTGCATGCATTTCACGCATATACTGATGCATAACCGCAATGTGAGGTGGAACATAGATGCCGCCATACTTCTTTGCTGCGGAAAGACCAAACATATGGTCATCTTCGTTAATGGTTCCGCCTACTGCGCAAAGGGAGTTATGACAGTTGGTCAGTACATAGGGAACAGGGAATTTCTCCATTCCGGAAGCTTTTGCTGTCTGGATAACCCCTACGAATGTGATATCGTGGGATGTCATTGCGTCAAATTTAAGCTTTAAATGCTCCATGTCCCCGGAAGTGTTATGGGCACTTAAAATAGAACAGGCCATAGTGCCTTTCTTTGCTGTTTCTTTATCTGCAGCTTTTCCTGTAAGAGCCTGTACCTTTGCTCCTTCAGACTCAGGTACGATCTCGGTGCCGTTTACAAGATAAATTCCTTCATCATATAACTTTACCATAATGTTTCTTCTCCTTTTATCCCATGTCCATGTCACCATCAGGTGACATATCCATTTGCTATGTTCTAACTATACACCCCTTTACTTTTATAGGCAAATACTATATATATAATAACAGATATACATTTTTACCTATGTGATGGATATGAAGGAGTTTTTCCCTATGACAAGCCGTGAACTGGAATACATTAAAACAGTAGCCGATGAAAAAAGCATCTCTGCAGCCGCCAGAAAACTTTATATTGCCCAGCCTTCCTTAAGCCAGTCTTTGCAGCGAATCGAAGAAAACCTGGACGCCCATCTTTTCAACCGGACACCTTCCGGACTGACCCTTACTTATGCAGGAAAACGCTGTTATCAGATGGCCTGTCAGGTTCTTAAGATCTACAGCGATTTTGAGACGGAAATAAGTGACATAAAGCAGTTAAAATCCGGACGGATCGTTATGGGAACGACCAACCATCTGGGAACCGTCATTCTTCCTAAGATCCTGCCGGAATTTAAGACAAACAGTCCCTCTATTGAACTGGATATCCGCGAAGATAATACTGGAAAACTGGAAGAACAGGTACTTACAGGTGCTATGGATTTTGCACTGCTCCATGCTCCAAAGCTGGCGCCAAATCCATTATTGGATTATGAATTTTTATCAGAAAACCCCTTTGTGATCGCACTGGCCCAGGGGCATCCATTGATCCAGAAAGCAAAAGAAAAACCGGGCTATCCATTCCCGGTCTTAGACGTGCGTTTATTAAAAAATGAACCATTGATCCTTCTTCATCCACAACAGCGCATCCGCCACGTATCTGACGCTATTCTTGCAAAAGCCAGGATCACACCTAATATCGTCCTGATATTGAAAAATTATGAAACAGCACAGCATCTGGCCGGTCAGGGCATAGGCATTACCTTTTTGCCTATGGAATATGCTGCCCTGACCTCCGCTGACCATCCGCCGGTACTTTTATCCATTGACGAGTCCTACAGCCCCAGCTGGGATCTGAGTATCGCCTCCTTAAAAGGCGGATTTTTATCCAGGGCGGACCAGTATTTCCTTGATCTGGTGCGACAGAAATTTTCACAGCCACTAAAAAGCAGCATTTGACACCCATCCTCCAAAATGTTCTCCCGGAAACTTTCTGTGCCCGATTTTGTGAGAAGATTTTTGGTCAGTTGTGCTCAAATTTCTGAGACGTACGTGGTGCGTACGGTGATGAAATCCGGGTGCGACTGGCAAAAAATCGTCCACAAAGACAGATGCAGGATGTACTAATCCCGTAAGATGCGGATTTAAGTGTGCAGGAGCAGGGATCATACTTCGATCTCAATATTATATTTCTTCATCCAGTAATTTACCTGGATCATATACGCCAGCATCTGGGGGCCCGCCATCAGCTGTCCATACCATGGTTTTCCATAGTCAGATGGGCTTTCCAGGAATTTTTCTGTTTTTTTCCTGTCTAAGAACTGTAAAACAGGTGCCGTACTGTCTTCTAATATCTCCCGCACCCGGTCTGCTAACAGCGTTTCATATGCTTTGTCGTAGGTCTTGGGATAAGGGGATTTTCTGCGCCACAGCACTTCATCAGGCAGCAGACCTGCTCCGGACATCCTTAGAAGATGCTTTGCCACACCATCTCTTGTTTTCATGTTCCATGGCACATTCCACAAATATTCCACAATACGGTGATCCGCAAAAGGCACTCTGGCTTCCAGCCCGGAATGCATGCTGGTGCGATCCATACGGTCTAATAATGTCTGCATAAACCATTTCAGGTTCAGCCATGCGATCTCACGGCGGCGGGCTTCTTCCGGTGTGTCCTCTGCCAGCCCCGGCGTTTCTGCCACCGATTTTTCATAGGTTGCCTGCACATATTCATCCATGTGAAGTTCCCGGATAAAATCATCCGCCAACAGCACCTTTCTGGCAGACAGGTCCATGGTCCAGGGAAATGTTTTCGCCTCAAAGCACTCTTTTTTGTGAAACCATGGATAACCCCCGAATATCTCATCAGCACATTCACCGGTCAGTGCTACCTTATGGGTGCTGCTTACCTGGGAGCAGAAATATAACAGGGAAGAGTCTACATCTGCCATGGCCGGAAGGTCTCTGGCTTCTACGGATGTATACAGCAGATTTGCCTGGGTCACATTGTCACATTCCAGATAATGATGGTCAGAATCTAAATATTTCACCATAATATCCACAAACGGCCGATCCATAGACGGCTGAAAAGCATTTGCTGTAAAATATTTATGGTTATCCTTAAAATCAAATGAAAACGTAGTCAGCTGTTTATTTTTCTTTTTCAATTCTGCATTACAAACAGCGGAAACAAGACTGCTGTCCACACCACCGGATAAAAAGGTACATACCGGCACATCAGAGATGATTTGGCGTCGGATGGCATCCTGGACCAGAAATGCCGTTTTTTCCACAGTCCGCCCATAACTGTCCTCATGAGGCTTACTTTCCAGCTTCCAGTAACATTCTGCATGCAGACCAGATGCATTACATACAAGATAATGTGCCGGAAGCAGCTCTTCTATATCCTTGAAAACACCGCAGCCATAAGTTTTTGCAGGCCCGATGCTGAATATCTCATTTAAACCCTTTTTATCCAGTTTAGGAGTGATCCCCGGATAGGCAAAAAGACCTTTGATCTCAGAGGAAAAGATGACCTGATCCTGAAAACAGGTATAAAATAATGGTTTTACCCCCAGACGATCCCGAAACAACACTAACCGGTCTTTTACCGGATCCATGATTCCGAAAGCAAATATACCATTCATCTGCTTTACAAAATCCGGTCCATATTCCATGTAGCCTGTAAGGACTACTTCTGTATCACTGGTGGTGGAAAATTTCCAGCCTTTTTCCATGAGATCTTCCTGTAATTCTTTCGTATTATAAAGCTCCCCGTTGTACACGATTCCGAAGGTCTTATCTCCCACTTTTTTAAGAATGGGCTGGCGGCCTGAAACCAGATCTCTTATAGACAGTCTCACATGAGCCAAACCAAAATGAGACTCCAAATAATTTCCCTGTTCATCCGGTCCCCGGTGTTTCTGTACTCTTTCCATCTCTTCCAGTATCTGCCGGTAATATTCTTCTTTTGTAAGATAGTCAAAATGACTCTGATAAAATCCGGCGATCCCGCACATATAATACCTCCTTCTATGCCCAATGTTCTCCCAGACTAGTTTTTTGAAAAGATTTTTTATCGCAACATTTATCGCAGCATTTATCACAACACCAGGCATGCTGCCAGGAAGGTGCATGTAAGGCCAATAAACACAGGAAGCATATTTTTCCTCGCCAGCTCCACCGGATCCACGTTACAAATGGCCGCCACCGGGATCAGCCCCCAGGGCACTACCGTTCCGCCGCCGATAAAAATAGCGCTGATCTGCCCCAGACATGCAAGAACGGGAATGGAAGCACCTGTAGCTGTACCAAAGGTCCGCGCCAGCGCACCGGTAAGTGGAAGCCCTGAAAAGCCGGAACCATCCAGTCCTGTAAGACCGCCGATGACCAGCTGCAATAACGCTGTCATATACCGGTTTAAAGGTGCATGATGAGCCAGCCATAAAGCCCAGTCATTTAAAATCCCCCGTTCATAAGAATCTCCTAAAATATGGGTAATGCCATTACCTCCCAAAAAGAAAAAGGCACCGATCACAATAACAGGAGCAAAAATACGAATGGCAAATAAAAATCCGTCTGTTACATATTCTGTCACTTTTTCAAGGGAACCCACTTTAAACTCCATCACAGTGCCTGCACACATTAAGAGGACTGCAGTTCCTGCCACCAGGCTGGTGGCATCCCCGCCCTTGAGTTTAAACAAAATCATAAACAGTATATCCATAAGAAAGGCAACGGGCGTAAGGATTGCCAGGATCATGGCTGTCCTGGAATACGTCTTCTTTCCTGACTTTGCGCCTTTTTCCACCTCTTCCGCTTTTTCTGATTCTCCAGCCGTTTCCAGCTGCTGATCCTGATTCCATTTCAGGTTCAGATTTCCTTCATTATTTTTCTCATTACTTTTCTCATTATTTTTCTCAGTTTTTCTCTTTCCGGTTATGGTTACACGGTTGAGTAAAAATGCGCTGCACACACAGGTAATGCCCATGATCCAGAATAACGGCCGTCCTTTGCTTAAAATGTCAGCTGTAGAAATATCTGCCGCCCCTGCGGAAATGGCCGGTGCTCCCTGGATCACTGCATCATAGCTAAGGGCAAAACCATGACCAAACAGGTTCATTGCCATGGCTGCTGCAAGCGGTGTTAATCCCGACTGCACAGCAATGGGAAGGACAATGGCTCCTACCAGTGCAACTGCCGGTGACGGCCACAAAAACAGGGAAAATACAAACATAATGCCGCCTAAGATCCACCAGGAAACAGCCGGAGTCCTCATAACTTTTGACACCGGCCTCATAAGAAGGGCATCACTTCCCAGCTCCTGTATACATTTTGAAAATGCCGTTACCAGGGCAATGGTAGCGATCACCTCCCTAAATTCGCTGATGGCATAAATAATGGAACTGAAGATGGTCTGTATTCCCCCGGCCAGACTGCATTTTCCAACAATGCCGATCCCAAAAAGGAAGGCAATGCAGACCAGTGGAGTATCTTTTCGCAATATCATGGTAAATAAGATCACCAACACCCCCACCAGGTAAAACCAGTGGACCGGTGTTAATGCAATATAGGCTTCAGGCATAAAAAAGCTCCTGCAGTTCATACTTACTACCATAGTATGCTTATCAGGAGCTTTCGGTTTCTATAGATTTAGTTCAATAGGGGCCGAAAGGGTTCCTCCATGTATAAACGCATTCACAGTAATTTTGTCCATTTGCTCCGCCGCCGATCAGGCAGGTCTCCGGCAAACTCGCTCACTGCGTTCGCTCAAACAGTGCCTCCAACCTGCCAGCTATGCTCACAAAATGGACAAAATTACCTACCGAATGCTTATCATACATGGAGGAGCCCTTTCTACTGTATTGGATATGTCACATAAAAAATGCCGTACTTAAGTACAATCCCCCTCCTACATGAAAACTGCTTATTGGTTTGCTCCTACATTTTTTATTGCCAATAACGTAGAAAGCCGCCGGTGCACATGACAGAATAAGCATTTGTTGAAAATCCGTGAGTGGGCGAGCATAGCGTCAGAACGTAGAACCACTGTTTGAGCACGCAGTGCGTGCGAGTTTGGTTCGCAGTTCTGACAATAGGCGGCGCAAACCCACGAGCAAAGGATTTTCATTCAAATGCGCATCTGTCATGTGCGCCGGTGGCTTTCGAACCTTAGTCAACAATACCCCCAATATGTCATATATCTGCACATTGGGAGTACCTGCTATTTTCATATTTTGTTCATGATTATTTCAACTTTTCAATCGTTTCAATGATATAATCGGTATACTCTTTCGCGCTTGCATCCTCTGTAAAGGTAGTCAGCACCACCTTCTTTTCTGTGGTACATACATCCAGTGCCTTCTCCAGAAGGATTTTCTTATCTGCGTAACCAATATGAGCCAACATCATTCCAGCTGCACGGATCAGGGAACTTGGATCTGCATATGCGCCTCTGCCATGGCTCATCAGATATGGAGCAGTTCCATAGATTGCCTCAAACATGGCATATTTATTGCCGATATTAGAAGAAGAAGCGGTTCCCAGTCCACCCTGATGCTCTGCTGCAATGTCAGTTACAATATCACCATACAGGTTTGGAAGTACCACTACCTCAATGCCCTTGTTAAACTCAGGATCCAGCATCTTTGCACACATTGCATCTACTAAACGTTCCTGGATCTCAATCTCAGGATATTCTTCGCCCACTTTGCGTACTGCTTTAATAAAGTTTCCGTCAGCCAGCTTTACAATATTAGCCTTTGTAACAATGGTCACGTTCTTCTTTCCATTTTTTCTTGCAAACTCAAAAGCAGCTCTTGCAATGCGTTCGCTTCCCTGTTTTGTCTGTACCTTAAAATCTACTGCCAGATCCTCATTTACCTGAATACCCTTATTGCCCCAGATATATTCACCTTCAATATTTTCTCTGAAGAAGGTCCAGTCAATCCCCTTATCCGGGATGCGGATAGGACGGACAGCAGCAAACAGCTCCAGCCCCCGGCGCAGCAGGCTGTTGGCAGATACCAAGTTTGGCCATGGCTCACCGGCTCTTGGAGTTACCATAGGACCCTTAATGATAACATCGCACTTTTTGATCTCTTCAAATACATCATCCGGCAGACTCTGAAGCTTTGCAGCCCTGTTCTCAATGGTCATGCCTTCAATATGGCGCAGCTCTACTTTACCAGAAGCAATCTCATCAGGGATCAGTGTCCTGATCACCCGCACTGCCTGTTCCATGATGATGGGGCCAATGCCGTCTCCTGGAAGAATGCCTACAACAATCTTATCCAGCTTTGAAAAATCTTTTACTCCTGTATCCTGTTTCATACGCTCGATCCGTTCAAACTCAGACTGTATCAGTTCCCCAAATTTTTCCTGTGCCTGTGAAATAGCGCTCATTTTTCCTTCTCCTTTTCTCTGAAATGATTTCAAATGAATGATTTTAAATGGTTGTATGTGTATGTTACTTTTTTTATAAATTCTAATGCAAAAACAATAATAGGCAAAATACATTATATACAAGATTTTATATAGGTAAAATGCAACGTTATTTTTTCAGGATTTTCTACCTGTTTTCTTATTCCAGACACTCCTTTAATATACGAAGGAACTCCTTTGAAGCCCTTGAAAGTTTCTCATCTGCCAGATAGGCAGTTACCAGTTTCCATGAAGCCCCCAGATTTTCTTCCAGAGGATAGCACAGCAGCCCTTCTGTACCAGAATACAGAGTCATATAAGATTTCGGCAGGAAGGTTGCCCCAATTCCCCCAGCTGACAGACGTTTTGCTGTCTCCATACTTTTCGTGGTACAGCAGATATCTGGCCTGATCCCTGCTTTTTTTAAGATTTCATCTGCCACCTGCCGCAGCTTCTGACGGCTTGCAACCATAACAAATGGAAACTTTTTCAACTGTTTTAAGTCAGCTGCATTTAAGACCCTTCCCTCCGGCAGTGATATTTGTGAACGAAAAGCTTCCGGCACAACCAGATAAAAAGGATCATCGGAAAATTCATCATAACACACGTTTTCCAATTTCTTCTGAAAATGCATGATACAGAAATCCACTTTATGAGACAGCATCATTTTTTCCAGCTCCTTGGAATTGTTTTCCCGGATAAATACCTTTATCCCCGGATAACGCCTGCGAAACACCGGAACCACTACAGGCAGTATGCAAGCTCCAAGGTTCATAGGGATCCCTATAGTTACAGTTCCCTTTTTCAGCATCCTGTATTCTCCCAGTTTTTCTCCCATTGCCTTCCAGAGTTTGTATACTTCCTCTAACTGATCCAACAAAAGACTTCCCTTTTCCGTCTCCATTACCCCGCTGCGGTCTCTTTTAAAGATCCTAAAACCCAGATCATTTTCTATTTCTTTTAGTACCTGACTTAAAGAAGGCTGGGCAATGAACAGGGTTTCCGCTGCCCCGGAGATACTATCATTTTCCCGGATACACAAAAGATAACGGACCTCATTTTCCGACCACTGCCTGTCTCCGGGAAGTTTTTCCAGGCTCTCTAATATCTTTTCTCCCCTGGAAAGCACCGTTTCCCCTTCCGGTGTTGGCACCATGCCGCCCCGTATCCGCCGAAACAGCTGACAGCCCAGTTCATTTTCCACATTTTTAAGTCCTCTTGTAAGTGTAGACGGATTTCTGTCCACACAGGCCGCTGCCACCCGGATGGAACCTGTCCTGGCGATCTGTCTGATAAAAATAAGCTGCTGTTGGTTCATAGGATCCTCCTTGTGTTTCATACACTTCCGAAATCATTCCTGCGTCTTATTCTACCATATATTATCCCAACTTCCCAGACCTGCAAAAAACAGGCGCATCTTCCTGTTGCGAAAGAATACGCCTGCTTTTCATTCACTTGCCTTACTACGCCATTTTATTTTGCTACAGCCTTAAATGCCTCATCCAGATCTTCGATGATATCATCAATATTCTCAGTACCGATGGAAAGACGGATGGTGTTCGGGTAAATTCCCTGTTCTTTCAGTTCTTCCTCTGTCAGCTGTGCATGAGTAGTAGAAGCCGGATGGATGACCAGAGACTTAACATCTGCTACATTTGCAAGTAAGGAGAACAGCTCCAGATTGTCGATGAAGTCCTTTGCCTTCTGTGCATCGCCTTTGATCTCAAAGGTAAAGATAGAACCGCCGCCGTTCGGGAAGTACTTCTTGTACAGCTTCTGCTGTTCTGGATCATTGGAAACAGATGGATGATGAACTTTCTCTACCTGTGGGTGGTTGTTTAAATACTGAACTACCTTTAATGCATTCTCCACATGACGTTCTACACGAAGAGACAATGTCTCAAGTCCCTGCAGGAAGAAGAATGCATGGAATGGAGATAAAGTTGCACCGGTATCACGAAGTAAGATAGCGCGGATCTTTGTAACAAATGCTGCCGGTCCTACTGCTTTTACAAAGCTTACTCCATGGTAGCTTGGGTTTGGCTCAACTAAGGATGGGAACTTGCCGCTTGCTTCCCAGTCAAACTTACCGCTGTCTACGATCACACCGCCAATGGTGGTTCCATGTCCGCCAATGAACTTAGTAGCTGAGTGTACAACGATATCTGCGCCGTATTCGATCGGGCGTACCAGATATGGAGTTGCAAAGGTATTATCAACTACCAGCGGGATCTTATGTGCATGTGCGATCTGTGCCAGTCTTTCAATATCTACTACATCAGAGTTTGGATTTCCCAGAGTCTCTACATGGATCGCCTTGGTGTTTTCCTGGATTGCTGCCTCAACCTGCTCATAGTTAAATGGATCTACGAAAGTGGTCTTGATGCCGTACTCTGGAAGAGTATGGGCAAACAGGTTATATGTACCACCGTAAATGTTTTCAGCTGCTACAATGTGATCACCTGCATGTGCCAGGTTCTGGAAGGTATATGCGATTGCTGCTGCACCGGAGGCTACTGCTAAAGCTGCAACACCGCCCTCTAAGGCTGCAATTCTTTTTTCAAATACATCTTCTGTTGGGTTGGTCAGACGTCCGTAAATATTTCCGGCATCGGTCAGTCCAAATCTTGCTGCTGCATGATCGCAGTTGCGGAATACATAGGAAGAAGTCTGATAGATCGGTACAGCTCTTGCGTCAGTTACCGGATCTGGCTGTTCCTGTCCTACATGAAGCTGTAATGTTTCGAATTTAAAGTTTCTTTCATCATAAGATTTCTTTCCCATATTATTGTCCTCCTGAATAAAAATAAATCAGTCATTTACCTACTGTTTTGATTCGTTTTTGTTTATGGACAAATAATAGCATCTCTTTTTTCATCTGTCTAATACACAAAAAAAAGAGCCAGCTATAGTTTTTACCTATAGCGGGCGTCTTCATTTTTATATTTACGTATCTCATCCAGATATTTCTGTCCCAATGGGCTGATGGCCACACCTTTGCGGCATAAATACCCAATGGTCATCACCTCATCGGATTGTAATGGCACAGCACAGTAATCACCGCCGTTTAACTCCTCACATATAATGCCTGAACAAAGAGTATAGCCATTTAAACCTTTCATCAGGTTTAACATGGTAGCACGGTCATTTGCACGGATCAGCTGCTTATATTCATAGGTAGAAAGCACTTCTTCCGCAAAATAAAAGGAATTATTATTCCCCTGTTCAAAAGCCAGACATGGATAGGGCTGCAGATCATCCATAGTAACCGAGGCTCTGGATGCCAGTGGATTTCCCTTCCACATATAAGCATAGATCCCACAGTCTAAGAGCCTGTGAAATTCCAGCCCAAACTCTGTAAACAGCTTTGTCAGCACCTTGCTGTTAAAATCATTAATATATAAAATACCGATCTCACTTTTAAAATTCTTTACATCCTCGATCACTTCATATGTTTTGGTCTCATGAACTGCAAACTCATACTTGTCCATTCCAAACTGACGCACCATTTCCACAAAGGCCTGGACAGCAAAGGAATAATGCTGCATAGACACACTGAATTTCTTGCGCACATTTTCTTTTTCAATGTACTTTGACTCGATCAGACGGTACTGCTCCACCACCTGCCTGGCATAGCCTAAAAATTCCTCCCCTTCCGGTGTCACAGTAATCCCCCGGTTGGTACGTTTAAAAAGCTCTATGCCGATCTCATTTTCCAGCTCTTTAACAGATGCAGAAAGACTTGGCTGTGTGATAAACAGACTTCGGGCTGCTTCGTTCATAGACTTGGTATCTGCCACTGCAATGGCATACTTCATCTGCATTAAGGTCATTACAAATTTTTCCCTTTCCTTAATTCCACTCTCCCGGCGGTAATTTTATGAAAAGCAATATCCATTAGTAATTATTATAAGACGATGAATTTTTTTGCATTTCCAAAATATTCATTGCTTCTCCCAGACTGGCAGCTCTCTTATATTCCAGCATATTGATAAGTTCCCGTACTGCATCATAATTTCTCATATTATCCGGCAGAATCCCTGCTGCTGCCCTGTTACCCAATTGTTGCTGCTCATGCTCTTTTTTTTCAAGTTCTGTAATATAACTGATCATTTTATCAATCTGTTCATTTTTCTGTTTTCTTTTCATATTCATCACACTCAGAACAATAATGCCTAAAATAACTGTCAACACATAATATAACCTAAGTACCGCATCAGTATCATCTCCCCCTACAATAGATGCAATATACATACCAATCACTGGGAATTCTATAACAGCCATCATAAGCAAAACTCCTGGTACAAAAGCAAGTACAGCTCCTGCAATAAGTGCTAAATAAATCGTTCCACATCCCATTCTTGCTTTTTGTGGTACAACCAAACTCATTCTTTCATCTCTATAGGCTTTTACCCGTGTAAAATATGGAAGTATTTCATTCAATTGTTTTAAATCCGATGTTTTCTGCCGTTCCTGTTCTTCTTTCTGTTGGCTCATCAGTTCCTCTACGTTGGAACTATAAGTATTGGAAGCACCAGCTGGCTCTTTCAGTTCTACATTGACATACGGAGCAATGTTTCTGATCACCTTGGCTCTTAATCCATATTTAGAACTATTTTCAAGGGAAGCGATAAAAACTGCTGCATCTTCAATCGTTACCTTATCAAGGACATGGATATCTCTGTTATTGCATAAGGCTGCAACACACTCCGGAAAATACATGGCCTGAAGCATCGCAAGCTTCATTTTTGTATCCATACAGGAATCCATGCACTTCATAAGCCTGGTTTCCATGTCATTTAGCAGTTCATCAACATTGACCTGATTAATTCTTCTCTTTTCTTTCTCTGTGGCCCTATAATCTGCAAATGCGGACTCAACCCGCTGATAATACGATTCCGTTGCTTCATAGCTGCCTGCTGATTTCTGTAACTTATCAACAACAGACATGTATGTATCCTCATTCTTAGCAAATATCCTGCACAGTGATAGGATAAACTCCGGGTCAAAAGTTACTGTCCAGCCTTCATCAGAATCACAAGCTGATAAGATTTCGTTGACAGTAAATATATAAAAAGTTGACTCATTCAGCTTAAGAATCTGCTCTTCAGTAGACAGGTTCTTATTTTTATTCATATTTTTGGTCAACGCAAAATCAACCGACACGATTTTTTTCAAGCTGCTCTTCTTGTCTGATTCATCTATTTCAATTTCTCCGGCATCAACCGCCTCAAGAGCATCTTTCAGTAATCCTATCTTTGGTTCCAGCTCTTCTTTCTTTTGCGTATCACCGGCAATATAGGTCTGCTGAAGCTTATCCAGCCTAGGTTTTATGTTCTTTAGCACAAGAAGTTCTTTATAATACAACCTGCCCAGATATTCTTTATATGCTTCCAGATCAGACGGATCATCTTTGTATTTTTCCTTCTTAAGGATCTGGCACAGTGTCTCAATTTCCTTTACCGAAAATCGCCTGCTCATTTTCCGTATCCTCCAAAATCAATTATTCTTAACTGCTTTCCACTTTCACAGTCCTAGTACATCGTTTTCGAAATAACTATATTCTTTATTCTACTTTTGATTTTTCACTTCTTGCCAAAGCCAGACGCAGCTCTCCATCGTTCAGGCTGTTTTTTACATTAAACGTTGCATGCAACTTTGTGTTATGATCCATTTCTTCAGCATCAATGGTCAAAAGCCCTGCATTGTCAAATGTCATATTAATAACGATTCTGGTATTTCTTGAAATCGGCTTATCTGTTTTTAGTTCAAAACTTGTAATCTCTGTTGCGAGATCCAGATCAGGTAAAATTGCTTTATCACTGATTGATTCATATACAGCCAGCTCGATCGCAGTACTATTATCCGAATACGGATATGCTGTCTGCGTAACTGTTTTTGGAAGATCATCATTCTGCATGATGAAATTTGATATCACATACTTCTCTCTCTCTATCATCTTGATTCCATAGGTACGGCTGGAAACATTGCTTATCTCAAGTTTTCCTACACTAAGGTTATTCACTGTTTCCAGGGTTAATCCTGCTTTTTGGGCAAGAGACTGCAGTTCTTTGCCGTTATCTACCTCTTTTTTGATCTGTTCCTCCGATTTGCCTGTTTTCTTAGCAATGGCATCAATCATGATCTGATATCCATTTAAATTCTGTGCATATAATGCAGCCCCCTTTGCGACTGCCTCATCCGGGTCAAAAAGATAAGTTGGTTTTCCATAAACTTCTTCCACCTTTTTCATAACCTGCGGCATTCTGGAAGAACCACCTACCAGGAGGATCTCATCAATATCTGCCAGGCTGATTCCCTTTTTTTCTGCATCTTTTATACAACTATCTGTAAGCTCGATGGTTCTGTCCAACAGTCTTTTGGTAAGGGCATCATACTCATCACGGCTGATTTCTATCTTCATCCGTTCTCCCTCGTGATTGACGATGATCTTGGCGCTTTCCTTTGAAGTCAGCGTTTTCTTGGCTTTTTCAGCGCTCTCCATAAGAGAACTTAATGTCTCAAGATCTTCTGATATATCTTCATCCGTATCATTTTCTTCTTTCCATTTTTCTACCAGCCAGTTTTTAAGTGCATTATCCCAGTCTTTACCTCCAAGCTGCGGATCTCCACCAGTACACACCACATTGATCGCATTGCCAGCTATTGTCATAACAGTTACATCAAACGTACCACCACCAAGATCATATACCATAACAGTCTTATTCTGTCCTGCATTGATCACACCATAATTAATTGCCGCAGCAGTCGGTTCATTGATAATATCCAAAACCTCAAGTCCTGCTATCACTCCAGCACTTTTCGTAGCCTCTTTTTCAGCCATGCCAAAATAAGCCGGACATGTGATAACCACTTTTGTAATGCTCTCATCCTGCCCAAGCACTCCCTGTTCCCTTAATGCGGCATTAGCATCGCCTACCACCTTTTTCAGAATTTTAGAAGATATCTCCTGTGGAGAATACTGTACACCATGTATCTCTCTACGGTAGTCTGTTCCCATCTCTCTCTTAATAAACGCAACAGTATTTAACGGCTCTATGATCATAGATGTCTTAGCTTCTACACCTACGATCTGCTTTTCATTATCCTCAAAGTACACAACTGATGGGGTTGTCATATCACCATCTGCATTTCTGATGGTAACTGCCTTTCCAAACTCATCCACATACGCAATACATGAATAAGTAGTTCCTAAATCTATTCCGAAAATCTTGTTCGTCATGTCTGAATTTCCTCTCCTATGTAATATTTATTTAATGTAACTATTCAGTACCTTACCTTCACATTTACTATTTTATTTTGTAAACAGATACCTTTTCATACTTAATGATCTTATTCTTAAAGATATATCCATCAGACAACTTGGATTCAATTGTATTATTTTTAGCAGTATCGTCTGTCAGGACTGTTTTTATGATTTTCTGCCTCTTGGCATCCAAAACCGTATCATCTGTTTCATATTTGCTGACATCCATATCCTCTAAAAGATCTTCCAGGTCTCCCCGGATATCTGTAAAACGTTTTTTAAGCTTCCCATAATTTTCTGCCGTAACCTCTTCTGGAATAAAACGTTCATATTTTTTTATTCCATCCAGCAAAGAAATGATCTCTAAAATTACCGGTTCCATAACCGACTGTAACACATCATCCTGATATTTCATCAGTTGTTTGTGCATTTCATCAAATAAGCGGTTCTTATACTGTGAATTCTTCGTGTACTTCGCACTAAAGCAAAAGCGAAGAAGGAAAAACTTGCCAAATTCCTTGATTTTACGCGCTTTCTGTTTGATTTTTTCTTGGAAATGTGGTACCATTTTAGTGCGAATATCACACTAAAAGGAGACACTCATGTACTACAGTTTTACGGTGCCGATTCCCAAAGCACAGGGGAAAATCACCCGGATGAAAAAAGGAAATCTGACATACATTCAGTTCGAAACCGGTCGCACGTATTACCCGGAAAAGAAATACACGATCCCTGTGCGGGTCAGCATCGGAAAACTTGATCCGGACCATCCGGAAATGATGTACCCCAATGAAAAGTTTTCTGACATCTTTCCTGACTCGCCTATGCCGGAGGAGCGCCCTGAAGCCTATAGGAGCTGCGCCCTCCGAATCGGATCATATATTGTGATCCAAAAAGTATTGAACGAGTACAAGCTTCCCGGAATGCTCGAAAAACATCTCGGTCAAGACCATGGGCTTTTCCTTGATCTGGTCTCATTCATGATTGTTGATGAAGAGAATGTTGGCCTTCATTATCCTGATTTTGCTTTCTGCCATCCGCTCTTTTCGGAAAACATGAAGATTTACAGTGATGTCAAGGTTAGCAGGATGCTAAACTCCATCAGAAAAGACCAGATTATCGGTTTCTTGAATGATTGGAATAAAGGCAGGGACCATAAGCAGCAGATATATATTTCCTATGATTCGACGAACAAAAACTGCCAGGCAGGAGACGTCGATCTCGTCGAGTTTGGGCACCCCAAGGATAACAAGGGCCTCCCTGTATTCAATGTTTCGCTGGTTTTTGATAAATCCAACCGGATCCCCCTGCTGTATGAAGAGTATCCGGGATCTATAACGGATGTATCCCAATTCACCTACATGGTAGATAAAGTCTTGGAGTACGGATACAAACGCATCGGTTTCATCCTGGACAGGGGCTACTTCAGCAAGGAAAATATCCGCTACATGGAGGAAAACAATTTCTCCTTCATTATGATGATCAAGGGAAGGAAGGAACTGGTAGCTTCACTGGTGGAAAAGCATCGCAACACATTTGAGACGCAAAGAAGCTGTTCGATCCGTTCCTACAGAGTCTACGGAAAAACGGTGCAGGCCAGACTATATGAGGATGACACCAGAGAAAGGTATATCCATATATATTTCAATCCTTCCAAGCAGGCAGCGGAACGTGAGGTTTTCGAGCAGCAGATAGAAAAGTATCGTCTCTTTCTTGAGAAACACATTGATACGGAAACGAAGTTCTCCAAAACTTACCATGACTACTTCAACATCCAGTACAATAAAAAGGGTATTCTGATTACGGTCAGCGAAAAGGAAGAGGTCATTGAACGCCAGCTCAGGCTGTGCGGGTACTTCTGTATCGTTACATCCGAGAAAATGACGGCATCTGCCGCATTGATCCAGTACAAAGGGCGCGATATTTCAGAGAAGTTGTTCCGGTCTGATAAAACATTCCTTGGTTCAGGCAGCATGAGGACTCATACGGCGGAAGCGCTTTCTGCAAAAATCTTCGTAGAATTTGTCGCCCTGATTGTCCGAAACCGTATCTACAACCTTCTTAAAGAAACAATGCTGCGGCTTCAGACAAAAACGAACTATATGAATGTACCAAAGGCGATACGTGAACTGGAGAAAATCGAGATGGTTCGCCGTAACAACGGTTACTACCGGCTGGATCATGCGGTGACAAAGAAGCAGAAAACGATCCTCAGTTCCTTTGGGTTGGAGGACACAGACGTATTCCATTCAGCAGCTGAAATCAGCAGGCTTTTAGGAAACAATCAATCCCTTTTACCAGATACGGATGAAGAGAATGAGTCATTTGAAAACAAGGAGGACGATTTCTATGGCGAGGATGAAATCGATATCTGCGATTGAAACAGAACTCAAAAAAGCTGAAGACGATCTCAAAAAGGCCCAGGAAAAAGTGGATATCCTTTCGGATCGGGTTCTAAAGTTGCAACAACAAAAGCAGGAATACGAAAGTAGGAAAATCATCGATGCCTATAAAAAGAGTGGCAAAACACTGGATGAGTTGCTTACGTTTCTGGATGTCTGAAGGCTACATCAGGCAATCAAGTGTCGTTTAGTGTGAAAAACATGAAGAATTCACATATACGTATCCGTCTCAATCTTATTTTTAAAAAGCTCCAGGAGAGCATCCATTTTGACTGACAATTCACTAATATTCTTTAAATCTGAATACTCCTTCTCGTCCTTTACCGCATCAACATTTTCTCCCTGTTCTGAGTTACATGCTGCATCGGCAGTTTCTATTGCTTCTTCTATGAATCCCTGCGTATTTTCTGACATAAAATCACCCCTGCATTTCTCCAATCCAGCTATTTTTCTATAAATATTGTCATCAGTTTTTTGAGGATTTTGGTAAATACAGACACTGATAATCCATCTGTTGTTTACACAATTATACCTGACAGTATGTATATTACTTCCAGAATAAGTAAAAAGCAAGTCGGTTTAAACAGACATTTTTAAAAATATCTAAATGGTCGGAATATTCATTTTGAGAATGAGCCTATTCACATTTCGTTCATAAATCATTCAAAAAAGTGTTACACAATGAACATGATTTCTTCATCTTTCCTTTTTATACTTTAGTCATAGATGAGGAACAAGAAAACAAGCTAAAAACCTCATCCCTTGAAAATTTTTAATACCTAACTAAGCTTACAAGATTTTTTTCATAATACTCGAGCTGGTAAGATTTTATCAGCTCTCCTCCCTTTTAATAATACTTTTTTCCAAAAAAAACACATCACTTGACGTGAGGTGTTTTTTTTGTGGTATTAAAAAGGTCTGAATGATCTGGAATGCAAACCTCTCCGGATAAAAATAATAACGCCGTCAGGTTAAAAAATGCCATCAAGCCGTTCCAGAGATCAGATAACATCCATATTGCCTCCAGCCGGATGCAGCCACCGGCAAATACTGACAGTAAAAATAAAATGGGATAAAGTATATGTAAATGTAAAATCCCTGTTTTTTCTTTTAAATACACTACAGCCTGCTGTCCAAGATAATACCATGCGATCACTGTTGCAAAAGCAAATACTACCATGGAAACACTGATAAACCATTTACCCACTATCCCTGATCTGGCAGAAAAGCAGGCAGCAGCCAAAGCCGCTCCTGTAAGAGAAAACGTCTCTATATCGCCTTGTGACGTACACAAAATAACCAGTGCCGTAAGCGTACATAATACCACTGTATCAAAAAACACCTCAAACATGGCCCACATTCCCTGCTCCCAGGGTGTTGTGTGTTCTGCCGGCCCATGAAGGACTGCTAAAGTACCAAGCCCCGCCTCATTGGAAAACACACCTCTGGATATACCATAGCGCAGACTTTTGCTGATACCAAAACCTGCGATCCCGCCGGAAATCTGCCGGATCCCAAAAGCAGACTGGAAAATCCTTAAAAACACATCTGGTATGCGGTCTGCGCATAATAAAAGTACCAGCAGGGAAAATAAAATATAGATCCCCGATGCCAGCGGCAGAAGGCACTCCGCTGCTTTTCCTATGCGTTTTATCCCGCCTAAGACCACTGCTCCTGTAAGCAGAGCCAGAATACCGCTTCCTAAAGCCGATGGTATCCCCCAGGTAAATTCCAGTGTTTCTGCAGCAGAATTCGCCTGTACCATGCTCCCCATCCCAAGGGCACATAAAAAGCAGAAAAAACTGTATCCCACTGCCATGAATGGGATCCCCAGTCCTTTTTCCATATAAATAAAAGGACCACAGACCCATTTACCCCTATTATCTTTAAAGCGGTACCGGCATCCCAGATAGGTCTCACCATAAGCAGTTGCCATACCCACCAGCGCAGAGATCCACATCCAGAACACTGCCCCCGGGCCGCCAGATACAATGGCAGCAGCTACACCTGCAATATTGCCGGTCCCTACCGTTGCCGCCAGGGCAGTACAGACTGACTGGAATTGCGTGATTCCAAGATGCCCTGCATTATTAACTGCCTTTTCATCATGCCCCCGGCCGTGTTCCCATAAGCTTCCCCAGGTTGACTTCCACCAATATTTAAATCCCAGTATCTGAAAAAAATGACAGCGTACAGACAACACCAGTCCCACAATAAGAAATATCCCCACAGTCCACGGCCCCCATATGATCCCGTGGGCCATTTCCAGAATTTTCACATGCAGCTCCTCATACTCTAATCCTCTTACTGAGGTTTTTATGCACTGTTTTTCTCTTCTATGCCTGCTTTATCCACAAATATATGGTATGATATATATATCAGAAATTTTCATCCCCCTGAAAGGAGGCATTTACATGCCCGGCTTCACTACCCACTACATTTTAGGCATGAAGGCATACAACGACATGCCTCAGAACAACCTTAAATTTATCATTGCAAAATACCGCTGGCTCTATCAGCTTGGTCTTCAGGGACCTGATATGTTTTTCTACAATCTGCCGATCCTGCGCCACAGAGACCACCGCAATATCGGCTCCTATATGCACGAACACCATGTAAATGATTTTTTCCGCTGCGCCTTTACGCGGCTTGCAAAGATCGAATCCAAACAACAGCGTGAAGAAGGCCTTGCTTTCCTATGTGGTTTTATCAGCCATTACATCGGTGACTCTATCTGCCATCCTTATGTGTACGGCCGCATCCACTATGACGCCATGCACCCGACAGCCGCCTGTCACGGCCTGCACGCCAAGCTGGAAAATGATATTGACGCTTTATTACTAATGAAATACAAAAAGAAAAAGCCGTCCCAGTTCAACCAGGCGGCCACCATCTGTTTAAATGGGATGGAGACTCAGTTCATCTCCCGTTTTCTGTCTTCCTGCTTAAATGATACTTTCTACCCTTTAAGCAGCAAAAATCATTACCAGGTATCTCCGGGGATGATCCACCGCTCGATCCTGGCACTGCGGTTTGGCTGCAGGACACTGTCTGATCCCAACAGCCAGAAAAAGAACGGGATTGAATTTGTAGAATCCCTGTTTTTAAGAAATCCCATTGCTTCCAGCAAAATGGTAACTGACGTAGTAGAAGATCCTGTATGGAGCCTGAATCTGCGCCATGAGACCTGGTGCAATCCATGGGATAAGAGCATTGCATCACAGGCCTCTTTCCCTGATCTGTTCCGTCAGTGTCTTATAAAACATGCATCTATCTATTACATGATCAACTCTATTATAGAAGAAAAAAATATTCGCCCGGCATCCTTTGAGCGGATGCTGGACGAACTTGGAAATTATTCTTATCACAGCGGTCTTGTCTGCAATGACAAAGACAGCTGATCTGTTACTGTACAATTCCGTTGCTGATCATGCAACGCACGAACAGTAACGCTGGTCTATTGGATCACCTGGTCCCCGTCCTTGGTAACGTAATATTCTTTTACGCCAAGGCGGGTCATCCAGTTTCTGGTCTCCTGGGTCTTCCAGGAGCCGCTTCCTGCGCCATTTCCATTATCATTATCCCATAACCACTGTGGAGTCGGCCACAGGCATACAGACGGCTTTAATGCCTTATATACCTCATAGTCTACACCGTTCTGTCCGTGGTGGGACATCTGTACCATCTTACACTTTAAAGCAGTCAGGTTTACATCCTGCATCAGATGTTCACCGCCGCTGCGTCCTAAGTCTCCTAAAAATACCACATTGGTACCATTTAAAGAAACCAGATAAGCAACACTGCTGTTGTTCACAAAGTCATTGTTTTCTTTATAAGCCTGATTTAAAACCTGGATCTTTGCAGGTCCGGCATTGATCACCTGTCCGGTTACGATATCGCCGTGAAGGATGGATGGGGAAACCTTTGCAAATGCACCTTTTATATAAGCTACCATAGAAGCAACATTTGCATCTTTTTCCGCATACCAGCTGTCTTCCAGGAAAGAATAGTAGATGCCGTCAATGGTTATCTCACCTGCATGCTTATACAGGATATCCGCCAGGGCACCTGCATGGTCAGAGTCCGGATGTGTGATCAGCCATGCCTGAACATGTCCGCCTTTCGCCTTGATCTGGTTTAATACATAATCTGTGTTGTCAGTCCAGCCGCCGTCTACTACGATCAGACCGCCTTCTCCTGTCTCAATAATGGCTGCCAGCTGCTGAGCTGCTGTGTCATGGTTGGCAAGAAGAGTCAGTTTTCCTTTTCCGAAATAAGAGGAAGAATCTGTAACAGGTGTAGATACTTCTCCAAAACCAACTACCTCTGCTTTGGAAACTGCAGTCTGATTACTGGTATTAGCCTGACTTCCTGTATTTTGTGTTTCATCCTGAACAATGATCTTATTGGGTGAAGTAATGGTCTGCGCATTCATGGCGAAGGACTGCATTCCTCCCTGTCCAAGCATCAGTGTAACTGCTGCCATCACACCAGCTGCGCAGCGTTTCCAGTATCTGTCAATACGTCTCATTTTTTCTCCTTACTGAACCGGCTCAACGGCTCTTACGTCACCTGCTTTAATGGTATCATTTACCAGATAAGCACTTTCATCCCCTTCTTTATCATAAGGGAATACCTGTACCTTTACATCATGTTCATTAAAGAAGCTTCCGTAATTGGTGGTATAGCCGTCTTCATTTTCCTCAGGTGCTGTATAATAGAAGTTCTGGGTAGATACGGACTCGCCAATGGTTCCTAAAACGTCCTGTGCATAAACAACCGCTACATCGCTGGTGGTCTTGCGGGTAACAGGAAGCAGAACCGTAAGCACACCGCTTGCATCATCATAGGCCACATTTAAGTCCATTACATAATCTGCAAATGGACCATATGGCTCTAAGTACTGCTCTTCCAGATCTGAACGTACTTCTTCCCAATCGATTGAGATATCTTTATTAACCTCTGTATCCGGCTGTCCATCGCCTTCGATCTTTCCGCTGTCAGGGGAAACGATGTTGCTCTTGGTACAGCCGCTTAAAAGAGCCGCTGACGCAAGAAGGATCAGAGAAACTTTTTTCCAGTTAAACATTATAAAAACCTCCTTAAATTTCAACGGTACTATTATAACGAAGAAAGCGCAATTTTAACAGTAGTTTTTTCTTACAAAATTGTTACTGTATGTGAAACTTCTGTGAAAATAGACCTTGCTATTTAATCTTATCCGTGCTATCATGTTCAATATGATTTGATTTTTTATTTTTTTGAACATACTATTTATTTAACAGGAGGTCCTGATCATGGAACCGAAGCAAAAATCTTTTTTACAAAACCTTGACTGGGTTACTACGATACTGCCATTTGGGTGTATTGCATTGTTATGTGTTCTGTTTATGATGTTTCCGGAAGGTTCTGCCAGTGTCCTGGCATCTATCCGTTTTTTCCTGAGTGACGAACTTGGAAGCTATTATCTGTTAATGGGACTGGGTGCCGTGATCTGCTCCCTTTATATGGCATTTTCCCGTTTTGGCTCTATTAAACTGGGAGATGTGGAAAAACCCCAGTACACTGCTTTCCAGTGGGGGTCTATGATGTTTACCGCCGGTCTGGCCGCTGATATCCTTTTCTATTCTCTCTGCGAATGGATGCTTTATGCAGATGAACCTCACATTTCTGAAATGGGATCCGTTCAGGACTGGGCTTCTGTTTATCCTCTGTTCCACTGGGGACCTATTCCCTGGAGTTTTTACATCATCCTGGCTGTTGCTTTCGGATTTATGATCCATGTACGCCGCAGAAATAAGCAGAAATATTCTGAAGCCTGCCGTCCTCTTCTTGGGAAAAAAGTGGATGGAGTGATCGGAAAGCTAATCGACCTGACTGCTGTTTTTGCGCTTTTAGCAGGAACTGCCACTACCTTTTCACTGGCTACTCCTCTTTTATCCATGGCCTTAAGCCGTGTTTTAGGAATCCCGGAAACTCCTCTGCTTACCATTGCCATTTTAGTGATCATCTGCATTATATACACAATGGCTGTTTACTTTGGCATGCAGGGCGTTGCCAGATTAGCCGCTTCCTGTATCTACCTGTTCTTTGTACTGTTAGCCTATTTCCTGTTTTTAGGCGGACAGACACGCTACATTATAGAAACAGGCATCAGTGCCGTAGGAACTCTGGCCCAGAATTTTATCTCCCTTGCAACCTGGACGGATGCACTGCGCACTTCTTCCTTCCCTCAGAACTGGACCATCTTCTACTGGGCTTACTGGATGGTATGGTGTGTAGCTACTCCTTTCTTTATTGGAAGTATCAGTAAAGGCCGCACCATCCGCCAGACTGTTTTAGGCGGCTATTTCTTCGGTCTTGCCGGAACCTTTACTTCTTTTATCATACTGGGAAATTATGGTCTTGGACTGCAGACACACGGAATCTTAGATCTGATGGGATTATACCGTGAAACCGGAGATCTGTACCAGACGATCATCGCTGTTTTTGAGACAATGCCTGCGGCTAAACTGGGGCTGATCCTGCTAGCTGTTACCATGATCGCTTTTTATGCCACTACTTTTGATGCTCTTACCATGGTTGCAAGCTCCTATTCTTACCGCTCTCTGGATGCAGACAAAGAACCTGATAAGAAGGTAAAACTGTTCTGGGCTGTTACCCTGATGCTTTTCCCGATTGCCCTGATCTTCTCGGAAAACTCCATGAGCAGTCTTCAATCTGTTTCCATTGTAGCTGCTTTTCCTATTGGATTTATCATCCTGATGATCGTATGGAGCTTTTTTAAGGATGCAGATGCATACCTGAAAGAAACAAATAAATAACAGTTGAAACAAAAACAGGAGACTTTCCCTTCAAGGTCTCCTGTTTATACGTTGCTATGCATTTTTTTACACTTCCTTTTATCTTTCCTGCAGATATTCGTCCTGCCATAAGATTTTTCGTATACAGTTATCTGCTTCTGTCTCATCTCTCCCCTTGAAACAAATGGTCAGAAAACCATACAGACTTAAATTTTTTAATTCTTCATAATGCTTCAGGTTTGCTGTTTTTTGGTCATTGGTTACGAAAATGTCACAATCAAATCGGTTTGCGGTCTGGATCAGATATGAGATTGGAATCGGATTCAGAGCCCTTTTTCTTACGTCCAAATTTCTGGTTACCATTCACATCACCTCAATTCAGAAAACTATAGCATGTTCCACTCCCTCTACTGAATTATTATATTCCCCTTTCGTTTATGATAACACTATTTTTTGTATAAAACAACGAAATTCTGTATTGTTTTTTCTCATATTTTTTGTTACTAATTACATTTTTCTATATATTATAGCAAAAAAGCAGCAGATGTTGCTGGAACAGGTGCCGCTTTTCTTTGGAATATGGATATTGGGGGTTCATGTATCCGATCACTGGGTATCTGCAGATACGGAAACACCTGCTACTGCCCATTTATAATTCTGGATGGCCTGCTGCAGTGCCAGATCTGCACATCGATAGCCAGACTGTACCTGAAGCCACGCTAATTCCTGCTGCATATACTGGATGTTGCTTAACATACCATTTGCCTTCTGAACCTGGGCTGCCTGCCATGAGATCTGACCGCTTTGGTAAGCTGTCTGGGCTGCCGCAAAAGCTGATCTTTTTTCTTCCATGGCATCATATAATGCCTGGATATTGGAACGGACATTTTCTTCAGAATATTCCACATTTCTCAGCTTATTAGCAGTCTGAGTGGTGGTCTTTGTAGTACGGGTCTGAAGATCTGTCATTCCACCGCCGGTCGTGCCTCTGAGACTGATCAGGTCATAGTTATTATTAACCGCTTTCTCCTTGTCTTCTGCTACATTGACTGTATCAATAAAGGATGGATCTGCAGATGGTACTTCTCCAAATACCGGAGCTGAAGCTTCCTCATATCCGGTAAAGGCGCAAAGCATCTTGCGGATCTGTTCGATCCCTGCATCCAGTGTATTTAACTGGGACTGGCTGGAGGAAAGACTTGCTGCTGCGGAAAGTACGTCTGCATCTACTGCCATTCCCTGAGCCTGCATGGTATTTTGCAGCTGTCTTGCTGCTGTTGCCAGTTCTACTCCCTTGGCTGCCATGGTACGCTGGGACTGCAGCTGCTGATACTGATTCATCATCATTTCTACATTAAGGACCAGGCTGTTTACCTGTCGGTCTACCTGCTTTTCAGAAGAAGATTTCTTTTCCAGGGAGTGATCCATGATATTGGCTGCTGTACGCATCTGATTTGCAGATTTGCGCAGTGCCTGGGCAGTGGCTTTTGAGATTATCTGTTCCATGCCGCTTTGCTCTTTTGCAAGATCTTCCGCTGATTTTGCCTGAGAAATAAGGTCATCTGCCATGGTTCTTTCGTTAACTGTGATCTGTCCCTGGTCTTCATTCATTCCACGGACCATATTGTAAGCACTTTTGATGGGAGCATAATATTCTTTTACTCTGTCGCTGATCTCATCATAATCTAACTGGTTATCTGCAAGGCGCTGCTGTTTGGCCGCATAGTCGCTGGAGGGATTCTCTTCTGCTGCAAATACCTGAAAAGGAGCGGATGCCGCCAGCAAAAATGCCATAGTGGCTGCTGTTATGGATCTCATATGATTGGTTTTCATCTATTTCGTCCTTTCTTTATGCGCATTTAAAATCTATTAATTTGATGTAGTAAGGCCTTTTACATTCCAATCATAGGCTTCTAATGCAAGGAGAAGCTGCAGCTCCTTGGTGTTTACATCGTTCTTTGCTGATGTATAGGTATTCAGTGTGCTCTGATACTGCAGGCTGGTCTGGCTTCCTACTGCCAGATTTGCCTGTGCGATATTTAAGTTTGCTTCTGCTACCTGAAGCTGGGCTTTTGCTGCATTTAAGGAATCTCTGGTAGTCAGTACCGTATTGTACTGTGTTTTTAAGGAACGGATGGCTGTGTCTTTTGCATTGACAATAGATGCCTGGTTAGCTTCAATCAGATCCTGACTGGTTAAGTTGCCCGCTTTTTTGGTGTAATATTTTACATCGTAATTGTTATCAATGGCAGTCTGAGCATCTGCGTTTGGATCTAAAGTATCTACACGGGATAAATCTGGCTGCGGCACTTCTTTGATCTCAGGCTGAGCATCTGCACTCCATCCTAACATAAGGCACAGATTTCTGTGTACATTTTCCTGGCTCTTTTTTGCTGTTAAAATAGCTGTGTCCTGATCCTGAACGCTCTTTAAGGCGGTAAGCACATCTGTCTGAGTTGCCATTCCTACAGAAAACTGTGCCTGTGTTGCTTCATACTGTTTCTGAAGCAGGTCTCTGGCACTCTGAAGATTTTCCAGGTTGTAGGATGACTGCTGCAGGGAAACCATCATTTCCTGGGCCTGGTATACCAGTTTTGCTTCCTGCTGGTCGTACTGGATCTTTTCCATATCTGCATCTTCATAGTTGTTGTCTGCCTGTTTGGTCAAAAGACCTGCGGAGTAGCGCAGGGAAGCCCAGGTTACATCGTTGTCTGCATTATCTGCCTGATCCCAGATATCATCGATATCACTCATGTAATCTTCGTAAATATCGTTCAGGTTTTTGTTTTTCTGATCTTTGTAGGTGGAACGGTTGCTTAATACAGTTGGATTGTATTCGTGGATCAGATCTGCCAGTTCACCGTATTCCATGGTATTGTCCCGAAGAGATGCCCATTTTTCTGCAGAGTAGGCAAAATCTGGCGTCATGCTTTTTTTGTAATCTACGGTCTGAACGTCCTTTGGCTGATAGGTGTTATCATCTGGGCTGTTTTTCGCTGCCAGTGCAGTGATTGGAAGAGCCGCTGACAGAATGGATGCCGTAAGTATAGTTGAAAGTCTGGTTATTTTTTTTCTGACATTTTTCATTGTTAAGTCTCCTCATATATTTTAATAACAATTCAGCTTTTATACATGTTGTTAATGCTGGACACACATTCCTCTTTCCAGAATGGCCATTTCTTCCGTTAAAACCAGGACAATGGTTTCTTTTTCAGAAGGATTCTGGTAATACATGGCCATAGATTTTAGAAGGATCATCATCGCCATGTCTACTACGTAGCTGAGTGTTTCCAGAGTGGTCGGATATTGTTCTTTATCAAGGCGTTCATATAATTCCTGAACAAAAGCCTTATAAAGTTCGTCCTTCATAAGGAAACCACGGATGCCAAACATCTGATTCTGTCCGGATACGCTTAAATCTGCCAGCAGGTTTCTGTGTATCTGGAATGTGATCCTTTCGCTTCCTGTTTTCATCCATTCTTTCAACAGGCGGGTACACAGGCGAAAAGGATTGCCGTTTTCTTCTTCCAGATAATCAAATACTTTCTTTTTTAAGGTATCGCGGAATCCGCGGAGCATATAGCGCATCAGATCGTCTTTGTCCTCAAAATAAGTATAGAAGCTGCCTCTGGATATTTCAGCTTCTTTGATGATCTGGTTTATGGATGCGGCGGAATAAGGAACTCTGGCAAATTCGTGAGCCGCTGCTTCCAGGATAGCATTTTTTTTGGATTCTTTTAAATTTAAAAAACGCTGGGTTGGCATTTATAAGCCTCCTTGTTTTCTTTTGTGAAATAGTAAAATGATACCGGATTTCTGACCTTTTGACCCTGGTATCACAAAATGACAGGTTGTTATTTATGACACATTGTCATCATTGTCACTTTTGAGATTATATAGATGTTTGGGTGGAATGTCAAGATTTGGAAGTATTAAATATTTGTAAAGAAATTTAAAAATCCCCCACTGTACTCTGGACTTTTGTTCGAAAAAATACTATTCTGGTTATAAGTAAAATTTCAGAGATTATAGTAAATGATGAACGTCTCACCCAATTAGATAAGATCGTCACTGAAGTAAAGCAATCGGAAGAATGGGAGGCTGTAAAAATGAGCATTTTATCGGTTGGAATTGAACAAGGTAAAAATTGGGGTATTACACAAGGTAAGGCCGAATCTATCCTGAATTTATTGGAAGAAAATGGTCCTGTATCCAAAACGACCCGTGAAATGATTTTGTCTGAAACGGACACCGCTCGCCTGCTAATATGGCTCAAAAAGGCGGCAAAGACTACTTCTGAGGAGGATTTTCTGAAGAGCATCTAATAAAAACATGAGAAAATCCCACTAGGTTACACAGATCAACAGATTGTTGGGAATCTATCGCTATTTTAATGCTTTATCAAAAAGCGACAGTATATACTGCTGGTTTGCAGCTATATACTGTCGCTTTTTTAGGATTTACTTATCCGTTTCTGTATTCGTTTTCTTGTCTTATACTCCCTTTTCTTCATCCCAACTGCCATCTTCTTTTACGTAATAGCCATCCGGAGTCCGCGAAGAAGTATACATACGACCCTTGGTTCCATCAGATACCATGTGGAAATAGTACCATTTACCATCGATCATCTGCCAACCGGTCTTCATTCCCTGGTTCGCGTCTGCATAAAACCAATTAGACAGGTTTGTATCGTAGATCCATCCATTCTGAACCGTTGCATCTGCATTAAATGCATACCATTGACCATTTACCTGTTCCCAGCAGTAATCTACATAGGTACTGCCGTCCGGGTTGGTTTTTACGGTTCCTGACGCATAAGTTCCATCTGCATAACGAAGTTTCCATTCCTGAGAAGCTGCAGAATTAGCAGCTGTTCCTGCCGCAGCGGCTGGAGTAACAGCTTCCCAACGGCTGTATCCTTCTCCTTCACCAGTAATAATACCGGTCAGATCATTGATCGCTCCTTTTTGGTCGTCAATACGGCTTACCTCAGCTTTGCTCTGGGAAGTCTGGGTTGTTTTGCTAATTTCCTGACCAATATTTCCCTCAGAATTACTGATCCATACATATTCCCGTTCTGTCACAGAACTATCTGCAAAATGATCCCGAACTGCAATTGCTTTTACCTTAAGTCCTGTGTCTACTGTAAACGGGCCTGTATACCGGTTGCTCTCCCTTGTAGGATCTGTTCCATCCAGCGTGTAGTAGATCACTGCATTACCGGTGGATGTAGACAGGCCGACTGTGATCGCCTTCTGGATATAGGTTTCATCTGGGCTGATCACCGGTGCCTTTACTGTCGCTATCGGTGCTTTGGCTGTCATACTGGATATTGTTCCGGCATAAAGTTCTTCCGTCTCTTTCATACGGATATAGCCTGTATATTCCAGATCAGACTGGCAATCAGTCTTCTTATTGTTCTCTGACCAATTCTCACCGTCAAAGCTATACTCTGCTCCCTCTACAGGTGTGATCACTGCTGTGAAAGTTTCTTCATCTGCATTGGCCCCATATTCCATAGAACAAGATACAGCGTCCTGCGGCTTTTTAGGATCCATTGTGATCACAATGTCCTGAGTCATGTTTTCATAATTGACAGTCGCAATATTACTGATAGTTATTTTCGCTGACTTTCCAATATTTTCCATTTTATTTCCGGAAAGCTTAAAAATAACCTGATCCCCATCTACAGTAACATCCGGTTCCAGTGCGTCAATAGCATCTTCTGCAACAGCTGCCTCTGCTCCAAGAAATTCTCCCATATCTTCCGGAAGCCCTGTGATCTGAACCGTCTGCTCCCCGGTTCGGCCAATGCTGTAAGATACATTAATATCAGACAGTGACTGTGCAGCAGCTTTACTAATTACCCCATCATCAAGTGTTATCTCTGAATCCTCTTCAGAAAGGAATTGGTAATTATCAGCAACAGACGTATCCTTTAATGCTGCTTTCACATAATATGTTTTGCCTGTGCCTGCATTCGCATCCACAAAAGACGCCTCCGCCGTATAATCTCGATTCAGTACAAGTTGTTCCTCCCCCTGCATTTCAGTAAATATCACACCCGATACACCTGCTGAATTTGTTCCGTCATATGTTTTAGGCGCAAGCTGTGCCCCTGTTACCTTCAAAAGTGCCTTCTTAATCGTAAATGTGCCCTCAGCAGAACCTATATAATTCTCAGGCAATGTGGAATCTGAGACATTTGAATCTTGATTCGCTTTAACAATTACAGTTGCAATTCCTGCATTGACATTATCCTTATATTCCAGCTGATATTCACTTGGATCTACTACCAGATCCCCTATCTTAACAGTCACAACATCTTTACCAGGTGTCCAAGGACTTGCTTGGTATACATACTCGCCGGTATCCTGCACAACTACCTCTGCATCCGCAAGGGATTTAGGAGCAATGGTTACAGATCCAGTTGTTGTTCCCTGGTAATTGCCTTTACCCGTAAATATATACTCGTATGTATTTGCATCCACCATGTTGTCTGGTTCTGTAACTGTATAGTCTGTACCTGCCTCAAGTGTTGTCCCTGTTTCGCTATCTTTAACAGTGATTGTACCAGGCTTCTGCTCTTGTGTATTGTATGCGAACTGATTCTTATCAAAACTTATGGCAATAGTGCTATCCCCAAGAGCCTTTGGTGAAATTACAAATGATGTTACAGCCGTCTTTGTTCCATCCGCGAAGTTATTGGCCCCGTTGACATTTACAATTACTGTATAAGTTCCTGCATTCACAGCTTTTGATGCCGGTGTTTCTCCCGCATTTTCCTGGTCTGTTTTACTATAGCTAAGTGTATAAGTACCATTTGGGATCTCAACCTCATTTTGTCCAATAGATGCTTTAAGAGTTGGGGCTTGTGCCGATCCGTTATAGGTTTTGCCAGCATTATCCAATGTAAATGTAACATTATCCAGACTCGCCTTATTAATTTTTACCTTAAATTGGCCTTTAACCGGATTATAGTTTGTTGCTGTAATCTCATAATATACTGTATACTCTCCTGCCTCCGTAAACGCAGGAACTTCTGTTAAATTTACATTGTTATCGCTTGTTCCATACTTGATGGCAAATCCAGCAATATTATTGCTGGAATAGCTTTCGCCTGATATACCATTAGCAACAATACTAACCATTGCCTTCTGTTGTATTCCTTTATAAATCAGTACTCCATTTTGTTGAACATTTGCAGTAAGCGTTGCAGGTTGAATAGACGCATCACTAAGCTCAACTTTATTATTCCGCAGTTCATAATTGTCTGCAGCAGATCCTGCTATTGCTAAACTCGTCCCAGTTGCTGCCACAATTTTTTTATTCGTACCAACATTTGGAGAATCATACTGAAAACTTCCATTTACATTTAACGTAACATTATTGGCATCCTTTGTTTCAACACCATTTAATTTTGCACTTCCAGTCCAAGAGGTAGTTCCATCATAAGTCTTCGTTTTTTCGCCTTCAAGGCTTGTCCTTAATATCTTTTTCTTTATGATAAGTGGATAGTTGTGTAATTCGAATGAACCTGTGAATCCCGCACTTTCCTTTACCGTCACAACTGGATAATACGTCCCTGCATTGACTGGCAGATTATCAGTCAAATACGACCCTGCTGCCGCATTCCATGAAAGGTCATAGTCACTTGATTGTAATGTATTTGATTCCAGTTTAACTATTACTGACGGAATTTGTGCATTTCCGTTGTAGGTTACCGCAGGCAGTTCAGATTCAAGTTTTATCTTACCCTCCAGTAATTGAGGCGCTGCGTTACCGGTAATCTTACCGCTTTTATAAATAAAACCTGTATTACTTTCATAATTATCAACCTTCAGCTCGCCACCATCTAATGTTAAATTTCCTCCTGCAACATGTATATAGTCAACATCAACTTTTCCAGACGTTATCTCAACGTCACACGTTGTGTGTAATCCCTTCCCTCCTGCAGTATTTTTTAATGTTACAGTCCCCCCGGAAATAATGGATTTAGTGGATCTAGCCCCCTGTATATCTAGCGCATATTTGTCCTTATTATTCGTAGTTGCCTTCAATTCTGCATTATCAGATATATTAAGTTGATGAATGATAATTCCAGCATCGTTCTTAGCTGTCACATCAATCTTAGCTTCATCTTTTATTGTCAGTCCTGAATTTATAAAAATTCCCTCTCCTGATTCAGCCTTTACTGTCAATTGTGTATTACCGCAAACTACTATAGGACATAGAGAGCTAGTCATCGCACCATTATCTGTATGATTTTTTCCATTAGCTGTTACATTCACTGTTCCTTCAGCTAAGGTAACCTGCCCAACTTTACCGCTAATACCAGGAGTTATTTCTAATGCCCACTTGTTACTTTTATTTAGAAATTAAATTTAGCTCTCCCGTTCCCCTAACCGTTACATATATATCATTCCAAATTGATAAAGGTGTTAAATTATCCTCGTCATTAGTTACAGTATTTGTTCCTTTTAATACTACCTCCCACGTTCCTCTCCGTAAAAAGATACTGCTTCCCGTAAAGTTATCTAACGTTAAGGTATAGTTTCCTTCACTTTTTTCAGCAATAGTATATCCATTCCCAGAGGCCGGTGTCGTACCTCCATTATTAATTTTTATATAGTAAGAAAAATCATCCTCTGCCAGCAAAGCCACTCCCGAATCCACCAGTGTCACCTTTACTTCCAGACCTTTTACGCCTTCTGCCAGTTCATAGTCTTCCGGAAGGACTGCTGTGAAGATAAACTCGCCCTCAGTTGGCCAGTTTCCGTTTTCATCTTGAACGTATTCGTCGCAGATCCACTTTTCTACGTCAATATCTTCTACCCACTCTGTCCACATGGTGGCGTCTTCATAACGCAAGGTTGCGGAAATAGCTTTTGGAAGCGTTTCTGCTATCATATCAGAAGATATGTTATCTCCCTCGTTTACCGTGATAAACTGTTCCCCATCTACCAGATAATCTTCTCCCTCAAACCATTCCCAAGAGTAGATGGTATGTTTCTTCTGCTTAGCAGCTTCTTTTGAATCAGTTTCCGTATCCTGACGAGAAGCTTCAGAAGACGTGGCTGTAGGGATCTCCTCATCTTCCTCTTCATTGTCTTTTTCCTGCTGACCGGAAGAATTTTCAGATGGGGTGTTTTCCTGGTCTTTTTCGCCGTCCTGCTTTATATCGGATGGATCAGATAAAGAATCTTTTTTATCGGTGCCATTTTCGTTCTGATCTGATTTGGAATCTGCGGCATTTAAGTCAGACTGAGAACCTTCAGACTTACTGTTCTGGTCATTCTGTCCGTCCTGAGCTGTGTTCTTGTCTGCATTCTGATCTGCAGCCTGATGACCTGCATTCTGATCTGCATCCTGGTAATCTGCATTCTGATCTGCATTCTGGTCTACATCCTGGTGATCTGCGTCCTGATTTTTGTCTGTATCCCCGTTATTATCAGAAGCATTTCCCAAATCCTGTTGATCTTTATCTTCAGGATCATCCGTCGATGTTCCATCTGAATTTCCGCTATTCTTTTCCTCTTCGCTATTTCCATCTTCGTGGACATTGTCTGTACCTGTCTGGTCTGCTAATGCAGATATGCTTGAGCCGCCATGATGTACCGTCATCAATGCTGCAAGAACCAACGCTGTTACCCTTTTATACCATTTCCTCATACGTCCATCCTCCATATTTACGCATTATTTTGTAATCATATGGAAATTTTAATATTTTTTGCGCCCCAATTCAATCAACCTGTCGCCAAAAGACGTACTATAGGTATAAAACGACTTAGAGCGTATTTGAATAATTACTTCCGTAATTTTCAAACACGCTCTAACACAGAACCGCTATATTTTTCAATTTTTTTATTACATTTCTTTCCCAAAATATAATTCCAGGGCTTTGACATCCTGATTACTGCTTTTTGTAAAACGGATATGAGAAATATCAAAAAGAATACAGCCGCAATGTCCCGGAAATGTAGGAAAACAAGTGATCTTCAGATAAGTGTCGATCTCCGGGCTGTAATCGATCAACTCCAATATCTCACCATAAAGAGCCGCCCTTTCATAATTCTGCAGCCATTTTGGATCCATATTGGGAAACAGATTGGCAAAAGAACCTCCGATCAGACTTTCCAAAGGCAGCTTCTCCAAACAGGCCAGTTCCGGATTCCCATAGCGGAAGATCCAGTCTATGGCATGCTTGTCCTCATCAAATACCATTTCTATATCCGTAAATGCAAAGGGCAGTCTGTCGAAACTTTTATAATGCTGATGATATTCTTCCGCTGTATCCGGGACCTGCTCCTCACTTTCAGAAATACTCTGGATCATCCGTTTTTGTTTCATACACAATTTATCTATGATCCGCTGCTTCTTGCGCAGAGTATATTCCAAAAGTTCCCCATTATTTAAAATAACCTTATCCGTGATCCCATGAACGGCACGTACAGATACAATACAGCCCCGGTGCAGCTTAATAAACTCATCTCCCAGAAGCTATTCCAGTTCATTTAAAGTTTTCCGCGTTTCATATACATAACCATCTGATACATGAAGCTGCGCTGTCTTTCCGTCCATAAGCACATAGAGGATCTCGCTGCTTTTCAATGCGATATTCTTTCTGTCCGAAATAACGGTTATATATTCATTTTCCCGCATATCAGCCACAGCCCCCTTTATAATCCCGTTACCATTCAGCCTTGCATCTTCGCAAGGCTGAACTGTTACGTTATATGTTTTTCGTTTTTTCCACAATATAAACCGGTCTGTCCTTTAATTCCGTAAAAAGGATCGCAATGTACTCACCAATGATCCCGATCAACAAAAACATCATTGCAAACATAAAACATAAAAGCACCACGATCGTCGCATAGCCACTGGGAGCTCCCTGGCGGGTACAAAGAGTGTACACCATAACCAGCACACCCAATGCTGCTGAAAATACACCTGCATAAATTCCCAGTTTCAGCGGCATATTCGAAAAGCAAAGTATGGTATTAATAGAAAAAATAAATAACTTCTTAATACTGTATTTGCTCTCTCCTGCTACCCTTGCCCTGGCTTCATACTCAATATTGGTTTTCTTAAAGCCTACATTCTGTACATAGCCCCGTAAAAACCTTACTTTTTCCCGGTAATGATTCTTCAAAACCTGGGCTACATGACGGCTGATGGCAAAAAAGTCAGAAGCATTGGGCTCAAAATGGACATCCGAAATATGGTTAATAAGCCAATAAAAACCAGAAGATGTTATATTCTTTATCAGACCCGCAGACTGATTCTTCGTGCGGACCATATTAATAACCTCATAACCGGCATCAAATTTCTCTATGATCTTTGGAATACATTCCGGTGGATGCTGAAGATCCGCATCCATACAGATAATTCCATCCCCGGTACTGTAATCAATTCCTGCGATCATAGCTGCTTCATGTCCAAAATTCCGTGAAAAACTGACAACCTTCACATTTTTGTCCATTTTCGCCAGTTCTTCCAAAATATTCAGACTCTGATCCTTACTGCCGTCATTCACAAATACAAGCTCATGCTCCCAGCCCAAAGTTTCAATCTGCTCCAGAACCTTATTCGTTTCCCTGTAAAAATCCCGCAGTGCCTTCTCTTCATTGTATACAGATACAACCACCGATAACCTGCACTTATTTTTAGCTTTCTCGCTTATTCCATAACTATTATTTATATTATTCTCTGCTGTAGTGTTCATTCATCATATACCTGTATCTGTAAACTGGAATGGGTCGGTACGCGCTGTTCCTCCGGCGGAAGCTGCATATAATCTCCATACACTTCCTTCAGGACCGGATCCCATCCCTTAGGGATCATCAAAACCGTATCTTCAAAAGGAGCATCCACTACTTCCTCACACCATTCCCTGCGAAGCGTAACATAAAGATAATCCGGCTGATAATTACTATAATAACGCAGATCACCCTTACTGTTTTTGTCCTTCAGTGCAATCGCCTTCTGCATAGCAAAAATCACCTTCATAGGGATCAATTTTCCCACGGTTGCAAGCCCGCCTACAAAAATCTTATACATAAGGCTGTATTTACTATAATCCAGATCATGACGATGTCCCATTGCCAGGCCATACACCGCTTTATGCATAAAACGAGTCATCTCTGCTGCCGCTTTTCCCTTAGGCAGCTTATCCAGGATAAACAGATCCACCCATAAGTGATTCAACTTTCCATCATAATAATCCATTTTATCACTGTCCGGGTGCATACGGCTCTTTTTATAAATAATACGCGGAGTAAAATCAAAAAACGCTTTTCCCCCATGGAAACTGTCCGGTTCCACCAGTTCCATTGTATCAGGAAGCTCTCGTCTCACTACCTTCTTAAAAGCCTCAAACTGATTTCTGGTAAAAACAATATCCGCATCATCATCCCAGGGGATAAATCCTTTATGGCGTACTGCCCCGATCAAAGTTCCCGCATCCAAAGCATACTGGATCTTATACTTGCGGCAAATACGGTCAATCTCCTTAAGGATCTTCAGATTCGCCCTGTGAACATGACTCATATCATAACCTACATGATCCACAATCCCGCCGCCATTGCCAGGACTTGCGGTCTGTACAGCCTCATCCTGCTTTTCTTCCTGCATAACCTTCATATCCTCAGCCATATATCCATCTCCCTCCTTCACACCTTTTTATATACAATTTTCCCTTTATCTGTTGCCATCACGTTATCGTACGGCACTTTCGGTTCCAAAAGTGCCTACCCATAAACAATAACCTTTTTCTGTTCATGCGCTGCATGACCAGAAACTTACTCACTCACTTACTTACTCACTCTACTACCTAGAACTGGGAAAAGGGGGCGTTTTCAGTTTATCAATTGTCCACATCTTGAGCGTGGATGTTCGAATGCAGCGGACAAAGTCCGATGCAGGCGAACAGACGCAAGCGAAAGCCAGTGGACAATGATACACTGAAAAATCAAGCCCCCATTTCACAGTTCGGACCTTTCTCTACCTCACAGCCTCACGGATCGTCTTCGCCATAAAATCAATCATCTCATCATTCATTCCCGGATAAACTCCAACCCAGAATGTATCCCTAAGAATCCTCTCCGTATTCTCAAGATCGCCAACAACACGATATCCCGTTCCAGAAGCTCTCATTTCATCAAAACAAGGATGTTTGATCAGATTTCCCGCAAACAGCATACGTGTCTGTACGCCCTTGCTCTCAATATACTGAACCGTCTGATTACGGTCCACACCCTCTTTACAAGTGATCAAAAATCCAAACCAGCTTGGATTAGAATGAGGTGCTGCCTCCGGAAGGATCAGCTTATCCGTACAGTCAGCTAACGCAGCTTTTAATCTTGCAAAATTATGACGGCGGCGTTCTACGAAAGACGGGAACTTATCTAACTGGGCACATCCGATCGCAGCCTGCATATCTGTTGCCTTCAGATTATATCCAAGATGGGAATAAACATACTTGTGATCATATCCCACAGGAAGTTCGCCGTACTGACGGTCAAAACGGTGTCCGCACATATTATCATGGCCGGATGGACAGATACAATCTCTTCCCCAGTCACGGAATGAACGGATGATCTTATTTAAAAGTGGGTTATCTGTATACACAGCACCGCCTTCTCCCATGGTCATATGATGAGGCGGATAAAAACTGGAAGTGCCGATATCACCTACTGTGCCGCTGAAATGCACCACTTTTTTTCCGTCTTCTTCCATCGTATACTGTGTTCCCAATGCATCACAGTTATCTTCTACCAGCCACAGATTATATTTATCGCAAAATGCTTTTACAGCCCGCAGATCAAATGGATTTCCCAGTGTATGGGCGATCATCACTGCTTTGGTCTTTTCGCTTCTTGCCTCTTCTAACATATTTACATCAATATTATACTGAGGGATCGTCACATCCACAAATACCGGCACTGCCCCGTACTGGATCATAGGTGCTACCGTAGTAGGGAAACCACAGGCAACAGTAATAACCTCGTCCCCACGATTCACACGGCGCTCTCCAAGAAGAGGAGAAGTCAGTGCCATAAATGCGATCAGGTTTGCGGAAGAACCGGAATTGACTAAAGAGCAATAGCGCACTCCCAGATATTCTGCCAGTTTCTTCTCAAATTCATCAGTATAACGGCCGGAAGTCAGCCAGAACTCCAGGGAACTGTCTACCAGATTGACCATTTCGCTGTGATCATAAACTCTGGACGCATACGGAATGCGGTCCCCTTCTTTGTATTCTTTTTTCTTATGGAAAGTATCGCAGTAATCAGCTACCAGATCCAGGATCTGTTTTCTTGCCTCTGCTTCCGTTATATGTTCAAACATAGTTTTATCTCCTACTAATTTGGTTATTACAGTTCTGCCCTGCATCCTATGAACTGTTACATATTTTTAATTCTAATTCCAACTCTCAAGAGAAAAAGTCCCGGATCTGCCGGTCTGTTACCTCTAACATATCTGCCCCGTTTAAATACTCCTTAGACCATTCCACTGTTTTTTCAATGACTTCTTTTACGGTATATCTTGGTTTCCAGCCAAAGACCGTTTTGATCTTTGAACAGTCCAATTTCAGGAAGTTTGCCTCATGAGGCCCGCCAGCCCAGTGATTTTCCCAGGTCATGCCCTCTCCCCAGGCTTTGCAGAACATATCAGTCAGATTACCAGTCGTAACGCAGTCTCTGTCATCCGGCCCTACGTTATAATATCCCTGGTATTTGCCATCTTTATACTGCTCCATAGCGATGGTCAGGTAAACAGCCAGCGGCTCTAATACATGCTGATACGGTCTGGTGGAATGAGGATTTCTCACCTGGATCGGCTTTCCCACTGCTGCTGCGCGGATGCAGTCCGGGATAATACGGTCTGCTGCAAAATCACCGCCTCCGATCACATTTCCTGCACGGGAAGTGGAGATGGCACAGCGTCCATCCTCAAAGAAAGACTTTTTATAGCTGTGTGTCACCAGTTCGGAACAGGATTTACTGTTGGAATAGGGATCATAACCATCCAGTGGATCGCATTCCCGGTATCCGTATTCCCATTCTTTATTCTCATATACTTTGTCCGTTGTTACATTTAAAAAGGATCTTACACTGTCTGTAAGGCGCACACACTCCAATACATTCACAGTGCCCATTACATTGGTTTCATAAGTATAAACCGGTTCCTGATAGGATTCCCTTACAATAGGCTGTGCTGCCAGATGGAATACGATCTCCGGTTTTACCTCATCAAACACGCGGCGCAGATGTGCCAGATCCCTCACATCTCCTTCTATACTGTGGATGGTATCTTCCAGTCCTGCGATCTCAAAAAGCGCAGGATCCGTAGGCGGATTTAATGCATAACCGGTTACCTGGGCGCCAGCCAGTGTCAGGATGCGTACCAGCCAGGAACCTTTAAAACCGGTATGTCCTGTGACCAGTACTTTTTTTCCGTTATAGAATGATCTCAGTTCTTCTAATGTCATAACCGCTCCTTAGTCTTTCCAGATCTTCCATGGTGCCTTTCCAGACTGCCACAGTTCTTCCAGTTTCTTCATCTCTCTCTGTGTATCCATGCACTGCCAGAATCCGCCGTGATAGAACGATTTCATCTGGCCTTCTGCTGCCAGCTTCTGCATAGGACCCTGTTCAAAAATGGTTGAATCGCCTTCCAGGTAATCAAAGATCTCCGGATTCATTACCATAAATCCGCCGTTGATGAGAGCGCCGTCATTATCATCTTTCTCACGGAAAGAAAGAACCGTATTGTCATCGGAAATATTTAACACACCTTTAGACTGTCCCAGATTCACTGTGGTAATGGTTGCGATCTTGCCATGGGATTTATGGAAAGCTACCAGTTCATTTAAATCTACGTTGGAAACACCGTCACCGTAGGTGAGCATAAATGGCTCATTTCCAATGTATGGCTGGATGCGCTTTACACGGCCGCCGGTCATGGTATTTAAACCGGTATCTACCAGCGTCACCTTCCATGGTTCAGAATAATTGTTGTGTACTTCCATGCTGTTATTAGCCAGATCAAAGGTAACATCAGATGTATGCAGGAAATAGTCTGCAAAAAATTCTTTTACAACATACTGCTTATACCCCAGACAGATCACAAAATCATGATATCCGAATTCGGAATAATATTTCATAATATGCCACAGGATCGGTTTTTCTCCGATCTCGATCATTGGCTTTGGTTTTAAATGGCTTTCTTCGCTGATCCTGGTGCCGAAGCCGCCTGCTAAGATAACAACTTTCATTTTTTCCTCCAAGAGTTTATTTATCCCTGAAGATATTCAGGTGGTTTTCTTCCAGGATACGAAATGCTTCCTGGATTTTGTCTGTTCCTTTTTTATATTCATAAAGAGCATCGATCTCTTTAGAATGTTCTTTTAATTCTTCTTCTGTCATGGACGGAATGGCCGGTGCCATCACTGCCATTTTCTCAAAGTTTTCTTCTCTGTAAGGTGCCTTTTGTATCTCACGATAAGTAGTATAACCATTTCCTAAAAGGATTGCAATACAGAAGGCTGTTTCAAAAACAACAGCAAAACGTTTTAAGTTTCTGTTTACAAGCGCAAATGTAAGAAGGATCCCCAGCACACCCACCTGAAACTGAAGGGCATAACGGGAACTTAAAGCATAGTCTTCTTTTTCAAAAATATAGCGTGAAAGGAAGATCAGAAGATGGTTCGCCCCGCCAGATACAAGGAGTATAAGTGGGAACAGTGTTTTTTTATAAATCTCAAATTTTATGTTCAGCCACAGGGACCATAAATAGCCCGCCATCAAAACTGCACCCAATAAATAGGCAATTTTGTTGGAAATCCAACCATTTTGGATCCACTGCTGTAATTCTTCTCCTCCTATGAACATTCCTGCCAGGGATTTAAGGATAAACCGCAGGGGAAATGTGGGATGATCGGCTAATATCTGTCCCAGCGACCTTCCTGTAGCTCCTGCGTGTTCTTCTACTGCAAAAGAATTGCTTAAAATGTAAAGAAGCAGCGGAATCAGGGTGCAGAAAAGAAAACAGATATAGCTTTTTCTTTTTGGCCCAGGGTCCAGAAACGCTGCTGCGCCAAAGACCAGTATCATAGTGGCCGCATAGACAGCACAGTAAGGGCCTGCTGTTCCCAGGATGATCATCCAGGGAAGAAGCATCCGTATGATCTTGTCCCACTTTTTTTCTTCTCCCCGGTAATACCGGTCAAAAAGGATCTGATGATAATAGAAGCAGGAAAAGGCAAAGAAATGAGACCAGCCGCTTCCATTTGTCAGCATCTCCCATTTATTCAGGCTGAACATGACCACCATAAGGGCGATAAACCATGAGACAGAAATTTTCAACTGTCGGGAATAAGCAGAGAAGCACCAGGCTGCCAGTCCTACGCTTATCACGCCTAATACCCGGTCAAAAGTAATGGAAAATCCGAAAAACTGAACATTGATGATACGTCCCAGGTAATTAACAGGGATACGGGTCAGCACATCAGCCACAAAGAATTTCTTTGGGTTATATACATCCGGAAGATAGCTGTTTACCAGACGGATATAGTCGGAGTAGACCACATCACAGGCCGCATTTTTGATATACCACAAAAGAAAGACCATACCCAAAAGCGGGAGCAGCCAGATGGCCGCTTCCTTGATCCCACTGTTTTTATGGTTCTCCCTGTTGCTGAAACATTTCATGTATTTTCCTCCTGAATCACCTCTGGTGCAGCGTTTTGCAGATTTCATGAATGCTGTACTATGGTGTTGTAATATGCACGATGGCTGCCAGGCGGTCTTCGCCCCTCTGCTCTCTGGCATTCTGCATATAGAAGTTATAGTCAAACTTCATCTGGACTAACTGCCACGGTTCTGCCTGGATCGAAGTTGTCACTACACTGGAACGAAGAGGCAGTATGCGGGCCGGTTCTTCATCTTTAGCAATAGAAATGGATTCTCCGCCGCTCATTACTCCCGGATACATGATCTCCAGCTCTATTTCACCGGTGGAACCTGCCATCACAGTAAGAGAAGCATGTTCATCCATCCAGCCATCAGAATAATAACCATAGTCCACCTGCAATTTCAGACTTCGTACAAAATCTGTAATATCCTGAAAAGCGTTATGAGCCGGATCTTCTCTTAAAACCAGCATCTGGTCATCTACCTGGCCAATGTCGCGGATACTGTCGATAAATTCTACTTTTGTGCCTTCTGCCTTCCTGTTGGGATCAAATACTTTAAAGAAGGTGCGGGCAGTAAAATCGCTCATCTCATAGGTATTTCCCACGATATAAATGGTTTTTCCGAAAATATCATCCCCATATTTTTCATAGGTCTGCTCTGCCAGTGAATTATAGCGCAGCTGATCCGGCCACAGATACAGCTTTGGATAGCAGCTGCGATAGAACAGCTCTGCCGGAAGCATAAGAACTACATAAAGGGCAAAGAGAATCCCCCACGGCCACAGCCGCTTTAAGTACAGTTCTTTTTTTACTCCCTGGGTCAATTCCCCATAAATGTAGGAAAGGAAAAGCAGCGCGCCTGCCAAAGATACATAGATCCAGCGCATCTCCACACGGATCGTCACACTGGAAGAAGCTATATTTAAGGCGATGAAACCTACAAAAAGCAGGGTGTTAAACAGCATGACCCATCTGTGTTCTTTTTGTTTTTCTGTAATGAATCTCACCAAAAATGCCAGAACCATGATCAAAAGCACTGCATCCGCGCCTGCGATCAGTCCTTTGACCCACATGGGGCTTTCGCTCCAGGGACAGCCGTTTAAATGCTCCAGACCTGCATTTACGCCGAATACATAGGCCGCCTGGCTGAAGGCGAATTTAATCGCCTGGGGAATGTTTAAGGTGTCTGCCACCTGGGTTCCGCCGGTTCCTGCCGGAAGGACAGAGCCAATGGTAAAGGCACGGATCAGCTGTACCATTCCAAAAGAAATGAGTACGCTAAACCAAAGAGAGATTTTTTTGCATTTTTTTACCATAAGAGCCAGTAATAATAATGGCAGCAGCGCCATATATCGCTCATGTACGAAACATACTCCGAAATACAGCAGGCTGGCAAAGTAAAAGCAGTTTTCCCGGTTTTCTTCATTGATATAACGGTACAGGTTCCAGAGAATGGAAACAGCCATCCAAAGGGCCATGGTCTCCATCAGTCCCAAAACCTGCCCAATCTGGTAATATGCCATGCGGCTGGCTAAAAACATGGCTCCTGTAAAGAAGCCGATGGCTTTTGCCCTTGAAAGCCGCCATCCAATGGAATACAGATACCAGGACAATGCTGCATTTAGCAATATGTTAATAGGTACGAAAAGTGCTACGTGGTTTCTTACTACTGCCATCTCAAACCATGCTGCAAGATAGTATAGAAAGCGGAAACGGGTGCTTCCCATGGGAAATACATACTCAAAGAAGCTTTGTTCGCCATAGCAGGACCAAAAATACAGATCGTCCATGTATAGACCTTTGATCTGTATCCCATGGTTCACCCACACTGCTAACCCTAACAGAAGTCCCATAAAGATCACATGGTCCTTCCATTGGTATTGTTTTTCCATTCTGGAAAATCCAATCCTGAATTTAATTCTTTCCCTGGTGTCCAAAATCTAAGCCTCCTTAATTGCAGCCCTGCAGCTTATTGCAATATTCTATTCTCCGTTTTTCTCCATGCTGTAGGTATCACGAAACAGCTGTACCAGTCTTTCATCCGGTTCTTTAAATGGATGATCCAGATCTACTTTTGCCAGCATATTTCCCCACTCAAAGATAATATCTTTTAATGTTCCCTCTGCGATCATATCTTCAATGATCTGACAGGCTCTTGGCTGATCTGCCAGGTAGCCCGCCTGTACATAGATGTATTCGGTTTTTGCCCACTTTAAATATTCCTCAAAGTAGGCCAGTTTTTTTACAAGATATACATCCCCGCCGCTTCCTGTTATGTCATAATAGCTCTGCACGCTGCAGGGCATATCCAGCACCTGGGGATGGAAACCAAAAGCCACTACCCGGTTTCTTTTGGTAAGACGTGAGCAAAGCTCCTTACAGCCTTTTCGCTCCCAGCTTTCGTGCCTGTGATGGCGGTGATCATAATATCCTCTGTTTACTAATTTAAATGGGGTAAAACCCGGGCAGCTCGCCCAACTGGTTGAGGAAGTGATAAGCGTATTAAAAAGCAGGAACGGAACTGCCAGAAGGCAGATGCCGATCCGCAGGAAACAGCCGCCAGACAGCTCCTTTTTGCGGCTCATGAAATCACCTTCACCCATTCTTGCCGCAGCTGGAGCAGTATCTTCTTCCTCTTCTATTTTGAAACAGTGTCCTGTGATCCGCACAGTACTGATAACTACCACTGCATACACCAGTATGAAATAGTTTCCATCTACCTGGGAAAGTGTATAAATACTGGCAGCAGAACCAGCTAACAGTGTGATCATAAGAAAGCCGTCAAAAAAATCCAGCTGTGAGATTTTCTGCCGTTTTATAACTCTTATTATTACCTGGAAGATCCAGAATAACAAAAGCGCGGTTACAAGCACCGTTCCCCAGGCAATGATCACATGATCCATGTCTTCTCCTACAGGAGAAATGAGGATTCCCTTTAAACGTGCCAGCAGCCTGCTTATCTTTTCCTGCCGCGAAAGAACGGAAGGATCACCGATCACATGTGAAAAGTTATAGGGATATTTTACTTTAAAGCCTATTTTTTCAAAGAAATTGGCAAATACAGATGTCACCGGGACTCCTGTAAGAAGCCAGGTTCGGTACCACAGCCCTGCTGTTGCAAAAAGCGGCAGGATCCATGTTAAAAATCCCCGCTTATCCAGCTTTCTGGCCTGATTTTCATCCTTTTTACCTGTTTTTGTAAAAATAAGCAGACATACCAGCCCTACACCGCCTAAAGCAGTGGAAAATACCAGCGCCGTTGGTTTATAAACCAGGGAAAGGATGTATACGGACACTGCAAAGATAAGCCAGGTTCCTTTTCCAGGCACTGTACTGCTCTTTTGGTCAGTACCTTTCCATTCCATTTTGCATCCATCTTCCCCTTTCAGATCCGGGGCAGCAGCCAGACAAAGCATATCATAAATAATAAGCTGACACATTAGCGTGATACTGTCACTTTTTGCGGAAACCGCCATATTCATAATCCCTGGAATGGCAGTAAACAACGCTCCGGTCCAGAATCCTGCTGTTTTTGTTCCAAAGCGCCTGCCGATCACTGCAGCAGTGATCACGCTGATCACGGTTGTCCAGAATGTAAAGGAAAGCACAAAACCATAGGTTGGTGTGCCTGCCAAAGACAGTACCAGTACTTCTGCCCCTTTGCTGTAGGTATAGACCAGATTGATCATTCCCAGGTTTTCATAAATACCTTTTCCGTTGTCCAATACGTAAACGGAACGAAGACCATAGTGAAGGGAATCGTAATCTAACTCACGATTTAAACGCCCGGCCTGAAGAAACAGCATGGTAAGGATGAAAGCAAGGAGTGCCGCCTGAAGCACTGTTTCAGGCAATATTTTCTCTATCTTGTGATGGTTGTCCACAGATTTTTGAAAAATTGCTCTGCTTTTCCACAGACAGATCCCCATAATCCCCACAAAAAGCAGCATTCCGCACTTTCTCCAAAGCCCGATCCCGCCATGTCCTGTAAGGGAAACCACACACACAAACACCATCCATGCAGCACTTCCGGTAGTCAGACCAAGAACGATCTTTTCCCAGACCGGAAGCAGATCTGTGTCTTTTTTGCCAAAAGCCCGCCAAAAACAGCTGTTGATGCAGACTCCATATCCGATCAGTGTTCCTATCCAAACAGCCGCTCCTATAAGCGGAACCAGGATCCTGTGTCCCCAGAGAAAAAGCAGCCAGCCAGGTATCAGACCAGCCACCGCCAGCACCTTTTTCTCTTTCGCTTTTACAGCCAGGCACAGCCACCACAGATTCCACAAAAACAGGACAGCCAGTTCCACAAGCATCCGTCCTGTTTCTTTTTTTCGCAATGTATCCCCCACAGGGCCATGAAATATGAGTTTGTTTGCAGCAGTTCCTATGAGAACAGCTGTTATCAGCCAGCATACAACAAGTATCAGGGCTTTGTTTCCTCGTTTACTCCCCATTTTTAACTGTTCCTTTATTTTTATCTTTTTGACCCTGGTACATCGTACTCCCTATAAGCCTGGGAATACCCTTTCATGATCAGTTTTACCACCGGTTTTGGCCAGAATCTGGCAAACATTTCTGCCTCTTCTTTTGCTCTCCGGTTGTCTTTGATACAGGCATTGGTGGTAGCACCTTCATGAACCCGGTAATAGATCAGCGGTTTTTCCACACAGATAAACCTGCCTTTTTTTCCTGCCAGCTGAACCATATGATCCCAGTCCAGCGCAAACTGATATTCTGACTGGACAAAGGGTTCTCCTAACTGTCTTTTGTTGTAAGTGGTTGCCGGACAGCAAATAGGATTTCCCAGTATCAGCGGCAGCATTTTTATCCATGTAAAGCTGCAAAGCCTGTGAAAACGCAGCGGCAGCCGCAGGATCCGCTTTACCCACAGCATTTTATCTCCGGTGATCACCTTTTTATTTTTCACAATGGCATAATCGGAGGTAAATACTGTCATATCCGGATATTTTGCAGCTGCTTTTAACAGTTCTTTTCCATAATTTTTGCAGTACATATCGTCCTGATGGGCGATGGTGACAAACTCTGCATCTGCCATGGAATAGGCATAATTCCAGTCATCCCTGATGTTGCTCTTTCCTTCCCGAATATAGTAGGGAAGATCGTATTTCTCAGCCATATCCGCTAAAAACGGACTTGGTGTGGAAGTACAGAGGATAACCGGAGAAGCCACCTGCTGCGCTTTCAGAGACTGAATGCAGCTTTCCAGATAAGGGGAATCTCCATAGGCAGGTATTGCATATACATGCTTATGACTCATAAAAATGGTCCTCCAGCATCAGACACAATGCATGGTATACAGGAAGATGAAGTTCCTGGATCTTAAAGGTCTCCTGCTCTGGAACTACAATAGAAACATCGGAAAATCCTTTGATCTTTCCGCCGTCACGGCCAGTCAGGCCGATCACTGTCACACCTAATGCTTTAGCTGCCGTTGCCGCATAAAGTACATTTTTAGAATTGCCGGAAGTAGTGATTCCCAGGAATACATCCCCTTTTTTTGCATATCCGTAAAGCTGCTGTGCAAAGGTAAGATCCCCATTTACATCGTTAGAAAATGCAGTCGTCAATGCTCCATGGCCAGTCAGTGCAATGGCAGGAAGACCACCCTGAAGATTTTCAGCCAGTTTTTCTCCCATCTGAGGATCTGCTGCCTTAAGAGCCTGCGCCAGTTCTGCTGATACAGGACGGCGTTTTACGAAGCCTTTCATCAGTTCTCCTACAATATGTTCACTATCGGAACAGCTGCCGCCATTTCCTGCGATCATCAGTTTTCCGCCATTTTCATAGCAGTCTCTTATAAGCTCATATGCTTTGAGGATATCTCCTTTTACCGGTTCAAGTACCGGATAACGCTGCACTAATTCCTCTAAAAATCTAAGTTCTTTCATATTCTGCTCTCCTTTTGATATTGAAAAATCATCATTGGTTTTTATTTTCCATTTTTTTCCAATATCCACTGTGCCGCTTCTTCCAGTGTATCTGCATAATGATCATAAGGCGGCTTTTCATCTTTTTCCTGGGCTTCTTTATGAAGCTCTGCCCCGTAACCGGTTCCTACCAGAATCGAAGCAACACCGAATCTCTGTCCTGCTTCGGTATCCAGAAGCTTATCCCCGATCATATAGGAAGCCGCTTTATCTACCGGGAAGTCTTTTTCTGCCATTTCAAACATACCGGTCCCCGGTTTGCGGCAGTTACATTCTTTTTTATAAATACCGATCCCATGTACCGGGTGATGGGGACAGTAATAAAAGGCATCAATCCAGGCCCCGTCTTTTTGCAGGACCTGATTCATATACTGATGAAGATTCTTTACATCATCTTCTGTATAATAACCTCTGGCTACTCCCGCCTGATTGGTGACTACGATCAGTTTATATCCTGCATCTTTCAGCTTTTTTAGTGCCTGGGGCACACCAGGAAGAAGCTTCATATCTTCGGTTTTATGAAGATAATTCACTTCTTCGTTTAAGGTGCCGTCCCGATCCAGAAATACTACTTTGTTTAATGTATGTTCCACGCGATTGTTTCCCATTTTTCCTGTTTTACATTTTTTGTTACAGTTCAGCCTTACGAAGATTTAGGGTCAAAAGTACGTTGAAAACTTGTTTTCATAAGTGCTTTGGGCACTAAATCTTCATAAGGCGGACGCCCAAAGTTTCTTGTCCGCTGCAGGCGGGCAAGAAGATGCAAGGCTGAACTGTAACCATTTTTTTATATGTCTATACCGCATCGGTCTGTTTTTTTGCAGTCCAAATCTTACTTCAGATCAAAACAATATTCTCCGTTTGGCATATGCACTTTTACTTTGTCATACTGCCAGCGGTCTTCGTCTGCCACCCAGCTCTGGGCGCCCCGAAGCTCAAAGTTCCAGTCTGCCAGCTGTCCGCCCATGGACTCCATACGGGCTGCTACTTTATGACGCACATTGTATGGACAGTACATCAGCAGATATCCGCCTCCGCCAGCGCCTAACAGCTTGCCGCCTAATGCTCCGGCTTTTAATGCTTCGTCATACAGTTCATCGATCTGCGGATTGGAGATCTTATTGCTCATACGTTTTTTGCTCTGCCAGCCATAGTCCAGCAGTTTTCCAAAACTGTGAAGATTGCCTTTTAACAGCTCATCTTTCATGGCATAAGCCAGTGCCTTTACCTCACACATAGCATCAAAAGCGTCTTTCTTTTCATAGTTCTGCACCTGGTCTTTGATGATATTGGCAGAAACATGGATTTTTCCTGTATAGCATAACAGCAGGTTATACTGCAATTCATGGATAATATCTTTTTTAATACGCAGCGGGTTTACTACCACATTGTTGCGTCCATGGAATTCCATGAAATTGAAGCCGCCGAAGGTTGCCGCATACTGATCCTGATAACCGCCGTCGATCTTTAAATCTTCTCTCTCCACTTCATATGCCAGATCTGCCATTGCATAAGCGTCTAACATAACACCTTTCCACCGTGCCATGGCTGTAAGCATGGCTACCATAACTGTAGAAGATGTTCCAAGACCGGAACCAGGAGGCGCATCACACTGTAAATATACTTCGCAGCCCTGCTTGATATCCATAGCCTTTAAAGCTGCCGTTACCAGGTCCAGGCGTCCGTCATAAACGTAGTTTTCCTTTGTATTGTATTTTACTGTCATATCGAAATCCAGAGAGTGGACAATGATCTGATCATCCTCTCTTGGTGCGATGGAACAATATGCGTATTTATTAATGGTACTTCCAATAATAGCGCCGCCCTGCTGCTCACAGAATGGGGCTACATCGGTGCCGCCGCCGCCAAAGCTGACGCGAAGGGGCGCTCTGCCTCTGATCACCATAATTTTTCTCCTTTTTCAGATCTGTTTTAATGTACAACACCTGTTTTTACGTCTTCCTGGAACTGGAAATATGCTTCCGGGATGCCAATGTCGATGAAATAGCCGTCGTTTACAAAACCTCCCAGTTTCTTTCCTTCTGAAAGCCACTTTGGTATCATCTCATTTTCAAGGGAAACTTTTCCTTCCGGTATCTCCTCTAACAGGCTCTTTTTCATCAGATAAATGCCGCCGTTGATGGTTCCCGGCACTGGATCCTCTGTTTTTTCATTAAATCCGGTGAGAATACCATTTTCATCTAAATTGGCTTTGCCATAACGGGATACATCCGGCACCTGGCGCAGAACCAGAGCCATATCCAGGTTCTGATCGTCCTGCTGCTTTGCCAGACGTGTATAGTCGATCTGGTAAAAGGTGTCTGCGTTCAGCACATAAAAACGATCTTCTGTAATAAATTTACCTGCATTTTTAATAGCTCCGGCTGTGCCTAAAAGAGTCTCCTCATAGGCATAGGATGCATGGAAACCAAAATCGCTTCCATCTTTAAAATATTCCTCTACCATGGAACCTTTGTAGCCTACAGCGAAAATGATCTCTGTAATGCCGCTGCGCACCAGTTCCCTGGTCACATATTCCATAAATGGTTTATCCTCGATCAGTGCCATTGGCTTTGGGCGGTCGCTTACAACACTGCGAAGTCTTGTGCCCAAACCGCCGGCTAATAAGATTGCCTGCATATTCTGTTCTCCTGTTCTATCTGAAATCTTTTCCGCCATTCCCGCAGTGCTAACCTCCAAAATGCTTCGCATTTTCTCGGTCGCGGGCTTTCGCCCTATGAAAAGTCCCCCTCTATCACTTTCCAAGCACCGTCCATACTGAAGTGTTCACGGATATATTTCTGGGTTCCTTCGCACATCTGGCGGCAGCGGTCATTGTCCTGATACAGCGCCACAGTCTTGTCTGCAAATGCCTTCGGATCGTCTTCTACTTCAAGCACCTGCTCTACCTGCGGAATGCCTTCTGCACCGGTACTGGTTGTGATGATCGGTGCACCGTTGTAGATTGCCTCTACTACTTTGCCCTTTACACCTGCGCCGTACCGCAGCGGAACAACCACTACCTTGCAGGAAGCATAAAGACTTGCCAGTTCTTCTTCACTGACAAAGCCCTTGATGATAATGCCGTTTCCTGGCTGCTCTAATGCCTTGATCTCATCTGTTACTTTAGAACCTACTACATAGAATTTAATATCCGGCAGCTGTTCTCTGATATGAGGGAAGATCTCCTTTGCAAACCAGAGCACAGCATCTGCATTTGGCGGATGAGCGAAACCACCCACAAACAGCAGTCCTTCTCTCTTGGCAAAGTCTTCCTGGATACCTGTCAGGAAGTGATCATATACATAAGCCGTAATAGCCTTGGCCTTGATCTCTGGATCAATAGCATGGATGGCGTTGATCTCCACATAAGACGGATAATAGGAAATCGCCGCCTTGCGCATCATGGAAAGTTCAATGGCTTTCCAGTAATCTGCCTCTCTCTTAATATCAATATCTCCGGTCAGCTCATATTCACGGCCCAGACGTAAGAAATGCAGGTCATGACCATAGTAGATCACCTTGATATTGGTATTTTCCTTGATAAAATCTACGTATTTTGTAGCGATATGGGGTCTGTTTAAGTAAGCCACATCGATCTCGTCTTTATTTAATTTCAGCCAGTCCCAAAGACCGGTTGCCCAGTGATCTCCATAAAGGATCTCGATTCCCATCTGCTGAAGAGTGGTGGAATATGGTTCTTCGTGAAGGAAATTGTCTCCTAAGAACTTGACTACATAGCCCTTCTTTAAGAACATTTTCAGGTACTGATAGGTAGTCTTGGAACCAGCATCCTTATCGAAAGTAGGAACATAATGATCCACTACCAGGATAACCTTCTTACCCTGACTGCGCTCTCTTGCACGGAACGGGTTTGGATTTCCGTCATTGACACACTGTTTCTTAAACTCGTCTGCCCATTTTTCCTTTAATTTCTGGCTGTTTTCCACCTGATAACGCTTTAAGCCGGTACCATTTACATCTGTACCATTGGAAACACCTTCAAAATGGATCACCTTGGAAAGTGGCTGATAAACCACTCTGTAGCCTGCTTTTCTTACTTCAAATGCCAGGTCGGAGTCTTCGCAGTAAGCCGGTGCAAAGCGCTCATCAAAGCCGCCGATCTGCTTCCACAGATCTACAGATAACAGGATCGCTGCGCCGGAAATATAGTCAACATCCTTTACATAGTTGTATTCTGCCTTATCCGGATCATCCAGACGGCCGTAATTCCAGCCGGAACCGTCACTCCAGATAATACCGCCTGCTTCCTGTAATCTTCCGTCCGGGTAAACCAGTTTAGAGCCAACCATACCGATGGTATCGTCGGATTCGATCAGGTTTACCAGAGAAGACAGCCATCCTTCTGTTACCTTGGTATCATTGTTTAAGAACATGATGTATTTGCCTTTTGCAGCTTTCGCAGCCTGGTTGCAGTTGCGCAGGAAGCCCTGATTTGTCTTGTTTCGGCAGATCACCAGTCCATCTACAAAGCGGCCGATCTCTGCAGTAGCGTCTGTAGAAACGTCATCTGCAATAATAACCTCGTATGTCACATCTTTTGTAAACTCCAGAATAGACTGCAAACATGCATAGGTATAATGGATCTGGTTATAGCATGGGATCACAATGGATACCATAGGTTTCTCATACTGCGGGAAGGACAAATGTCCGCCCGTAAGATAACCGTCACCGATCTTAAAATCACCTTCGATCAGGTTGCGTCCCTCTTTGGTAGCATACATTTTTCCGTACTTAATCGGATGTTTTACTGTATTAAAACTGTAATTTAATATCTTGCGCTTTCTGGTTCCCTTTGGAAATGCCTTGTTTACCTGCTGTCCCAGTTTCCGGCGCATCTTAAATACAAGTGCTTCATGACCATTTAAGTAAGTCGCCAGTTTTCCCAGTTCATCGATCTCATGGCGGAGATCCTTGATCATTACTTCCAGATTGGTCACATGGTTATTAGTAAGGCGCAGGATCTCCTGATCCTTCTTCACCTGGATATTGCGTTCTTCTACCTCTGCCTGAAGCTGGTTGATCCGTTCTCTTGCCTGAGCCAGTTCTTTTTCCTGGGCTTTCAGCTCTTCCAGTGTCACCAGACGCTGCTTATAATTTCCCATATACCCCTGCGTACCATCACCATGCACCCAGGTCTGGAAAGATACTTCCATAGAAGCGTAAGTTTCTGCCAGCTTTTCATCTAATCCAAACTCTTTTAAGAACTGTGCTGCATTTTCATACTCCATCAGTCCTTCATATTTATAATAGAAGTAAACCAGATTCCGATAGCGGACAAATCCTGCCGGGATCAGGAAGTCAAATACCCATTCATAGTCCAGGCAATAAAGCCCATCCTGGGTTTCCATCAGGTTTTCAAAAAGACCATCAATGTTGCTCACTTCATAGGAAGTATCCTGTAAGGAAAGTATCTCTTCACTGTCACCAAATACCTCTTTAAACTGATCCGTTGGTGTAAATGGTTCTTTTTTCAGAACTGCCTGTCCAAATACCCGGTCCATAGCAGCTTTTAAGGCTTCTACCGGGGCTTTTTTTCCTGTGATCTGCTCCCCTAAGATCTCCGCCAGCGTTTTTCCCTTTAAAAAGCCAAAGCGGACTGCCTTGTTATCTTTGGAATAATGGGGCTCTAATACTTTTACTGCCGGATTTACGCTGATCAATTTCTCATATTTTTCACTCATGGACCGGATATGTGACTCTGCCGCTGCTGTAAGAGCTGTCTTTTCCACATATCTTTTTCCATTTTCTTCCAGGATTGCGGTGCGTATCTGGAAATCTTCTTTTCTGGTGCGGTTGTATTTTGCAAATACTGCCTTAAAAGAAACGGCTCCCTTAGAAGCCACTGCCAGATATGCATTGGCAAACAGACCAAAGGCCTTTTCCTGTACCAGCTTGTCTGAGATCTCATCTTCATGGATGCAGGCCCAGCGCTGTCTGTCGTATACAGCGGTCACATGGGGGATATCTCCCTTTCCCGGAAGATACCTGTCAGAATAGACAGATGCCGCCCGCTTATATTCCGGCATGGGGTAATAAAATTCCACCCTTGAAAGTCCTGCTTCTTTAAATGCTTCTTCCAGTTCTCCCTTTGTAAACGCAGTTTCATCCTCATCATGGACAGCGCCTGAAAGAAAGCTTAAACCAAGGGCATTTTCACATGCAAAGATCAGTCTGCCTTTTTCTGAAAGATAAAAAGCAGCCTGAGTGAAAATAGTTTTAATATCCATCTCTGAACGGTCTGACCGTAAGACCACCAGATCGTATTTTCCTTCTTTTTCAGCTGCTTCCATTTTCTGGAAATCAGCCGCTTTGATATAGGAAACATTGGTGTAAGCATCATTCATTTTCTGGTTTACTACCAGATTTTCATCTCTTTCATCTACGACTGCAACATGGTCACAGCGCTCTGCAAGTAAACCGGTAATCACGCCATAGTCAGAGCCTAACTGCAGCACATTTTCCTGTCCTGAAAAATCCATCCAGTCCATAAGGTTGCGCCGGATATCTGAAAGGGCATACAGAACTTCCGGGCGCCTGTCTGCCTCCAGGATTTTTAAGATGCCATCTTTATCTGCGCCATATTTCTTAAATAAGTCAAGGATTTCATAACTTATGTCATTCATCTGCATTCCTCTTTTCCGCCTTTACCTGTGATTCCATATCGTAAACGCCAACGGTATTTTTATTGGAAATAACGGTAATATTGGTTACATCATAAAGTCTGTGATACACCACATGTTCCCCCTGCTCAAAGCCGGTGCAGCTCATGCTTAACAGATATTCACCGCCCTGAAGATTCATTTTCTGGGTAAATTCTACGGTATACTCGTCCCCGTTCTTCACAGGCTTAATGTCCGCGCCTTCAAACATGGTGTTGGTTCCTGTCAGCTCGGTTCCTTTTTTGTCCTTAATGGTATAGGTAAAAATAGGAGCCTGTATATCTGCATGGAAGCGGATGCACTCTTTAATGGTAAACATCTCTCCCTTTAACAGCAGATTGGTCACATTTCCTCTGGCATCTAAAAGACCCAGATCATAGATCTCTGCTCTTCCGTCCCCATATTCTGTGCGGTCCGTGTTGATGGCCAGCTGGTCACGCATCAGACCGGTATGGGATAAGTTCATACCACCGGAAAAATCAGACATTTCTGTGCCATCAGCATTTCTGTCACCAGTCTCTGCGCTGCTGTTTCCATCTGGAAGTTCTGCTGTTTCCCCGTTTTCTGTTGCTTTTTCCGCTGCCAGCTCTGCCCGAAGATCATCCAGCTTTCCAGCCAGTATCTTCTTATACATATCCACTACTTTTCCTGCCGGGCCTTCTGCAATAAATTCACCCTTATGCAGCAGTACCACACGGTCGCAGTACTTGATGATGCTTCCCATATCATGGGTAACCATCAGGATCGTGGTGCCTTTTTTACGGATTTCTTCCATTCTCCGGTAGCATTTGGACTGGAAGAATACGTCACCTACAGACAACGCCTCATCTACGATCAGAATCTCCGGATCTACGTTGATAGCCAGTGCAAAAGCCAGACGTACGAACATACCACTGGAATAGGTCTTTACCGGCTGGTATACGAAATCACCGATCTCCGCAAAATCCAGGATATCTTGAAGCTTTGCATCCATCTCTTTTTTCGTATAGCCCATCATGGTACCGTTCATGTATACATTTTCAATTCCGGTATAATCCATATTGAATCCGGCTCCCAGTTCCAGAAGTGCGGATATTTTTCCGTCTACATCCACCTGACCGGACGTAGGTGTCAGTACACCGGTAATGATCTTTAAGATCGTTGATTTACCGGAGCCGTTGGTTCCGATAATACCTACAGTCTCTCCCTTTTTTACCTGGAAAGACAGCCCCTTAAGGGCATAAAAATCACGATGATAATTTTTATGGGAAATACTCATAGATTCCTTCAGCCGGTCAATAGGCTTATCATACAGCCGGTAGACCTTTGTTACATCCTGAACGCTGATGGCATTTTCCTTTCCCTGTTCATTTATTGACATATGTTTCTCCATCTCTATCGCATAGTTTGTACTGTTCATGCGTGCATGACCATAGTTCTCCACTTTAGGGTTTAGTATAGCATAAAACCTCGCTGTTTCATACTATTTCTAAAAAATTGTTACATGCTTTACACTCCCGCAATTCTAAAAACATTCGTGATCCACTGATTTTTATTCAAAAAATGGGAATCCTGCAAAACCATCTGTTTACAAGATTCCCATCTTCAATATTGCTTATATTTCTGTTTTAAACATCACAATGCCCTGATATCCCTGATCAGCTGGTCTTTTTCAGCTTCTGTTGTGGCCCAGCTGGTACAAAAACGCACTACCATGCTTCCATCCGCCAGATCCTGCAGATATTCAAAGGTGTACTCTTTTCCCAGTACCTCTGCCTGTTCTTTTGTAAGAACTACAAACAGCTGGTTTGTATAGCTTTCCACATATTCCCGGATTCCTTTTTCTTTAAAAGCAGCCTTGATCTCTAAGGCATAAGCATCTGCCTGGGCTGTCATTTTTTCGTAAGTGCCATCCTCTAACAAGCTGCAAAACTGCATGCCAAGAAGCCAGCCTTTCGCCATAACTGCTCCGTTCTGCTTCATATAAGTACGGAATTTCCGTGCCAGCTTCTTGTTAGTGATCACAAGAGCTTCCCCAAACAATGCACCGCACTTAGTACCGCCTATGTAAAATACATCCGTCAGTTCTGCCAGTTTTTCCAGCGTCAGATCATTTTTCACAGAACCAAGACCATATCCCAGTCTGGCCCCGTCTGCAAACAGGTACATTCCATACTCATCACATACTTTGCGGATCTCTCTTAATTCCTGTTCTGAATAAATGGTTCCCCATTCTGTAGGAAATGAAATATACACCATCTTCGGCTCGCAGATATAGTTTGGCTCACCGCTATTGTAATAAGAAGCTGCCACCTCCCGGATCTGCTCTGCGCTGATCTTTCCGTCTGTTGATGGAAGAGGCACCAGCTTGTGTCCGGTATTTTCAATAGAACCTGCTTCATGGGCATATACATGGCCACTGTCCGGACAGATCACGCTCTGGATAGGGCTTAAAGCTGCCGCATGGACAATGAAGTTAGCCTGTGTAGCTCCTGGTAAAAAGTGGATAGCAGCTTCCGGTGCCTTACATTTTTCCCGAATCAGCTCTGTCGCCTTTTCACACCATGTATCTTCCCCATATCCATCATAACTTTCCCCATTGATCTGTGCCAGTTTCTCTAATATCTTTTTACATGCACCACGATTGTAATCATTGTGTAAACGGATCATGTTTTTGAATTCTCCTTCTCATGTTTATGTGTACACGGAATTTTTTCTATAACTAATAATACCATGAAGTGCTGTTTTTTACAAATATTCTGGTACATCGTTTCGTAAATAACTGTACTGATCACATAGAAGGCGGATTTGAGTTTGTTAAAGCTTTATAATATGTATACAATGCTTTAGTCTGCTCCATTATCCTATGCAAAACAAAGAGATCGATCTGATCGCATTTATGGGCCAGAGCAATATGACCGGACGGGGAACCGCAGAAGATACCCCGAATGTCCCAGAAGAAACCGCCTATGAATTCCGGGCAGTTACAAATCCTACAAGACTTTACCCACTGACGGAACCTTTTGGGAAAGATGAAAATGATCCTGAGGGAGTATTTGAGCCGGGTATGAAAACAGGCTCTAAAAAGATAAAGATGATGATAAAGATACTACGGATCACTCTGAGATGCGGGTATATGTGTTTCTGCCCTGATCAATCCCCTTATTCTTTGAATCATTAATGTATATGATAAATGTGTTTAATCAGAAAGCTTTGTGTAGATAATTCCGCCCTGGTCGATCCCCTTATTCTTTGAATCGTTAATGTAGAAGTGCTCGCTGATATTTCCGTTCTCGTCCATGATCATATAATCCTCGACGTTTCCTGCAAAATATCCCCACGTATTATCATTTACGCGCTTATATGAATCGCCTTTCTTATTTGGCATACAAAGCGTTCCATCGGAAAGAATTACAAACTCCTGCTTACCAATATATCCACGATTATTTGCTTCATAAACACCAAGATACTTAACGAGTTCCCCATCATGTCTATGCTTTGGTTCCTTTACCTTCCAGTCGATATCCTCGAACTTTACATAACCAGATGTATCTGTGGAAGATGAGGATGTATTGGAGCCAGAACCACCAGCTGTACCGGAGCCACCTACGCCACCAGAGCTGCCCGTTACACCAGAGCCACCTACAGATGGAGTGCCGCTTGATGCATTTGCAACGATTTTTGTCTGTACGACGCCGTTTACTGTCCACGCGCCGTCCGCATTTACAGTAAAGCCATCCGGCGTAGTTGTGGAGGCGAGCATATAGCCGTTCTGATCGAAGTAATAACATTCTGCGATACCGTCATTGTTGCCATCGATCCACTGCCAGCAATTTGCGTGCCATGTCGTGTTTGTCTCGTTTGTGCCATACCACCAGCCGGTCATATTGTGCTGCCAGCCTGCGGCATAGACATCAACTGTCATCATGGCTGCCACGGATACTGCTGCAACTGTTGTTAAAATCTTTCCCTTGCTCATAATTTTATCTCCTTTTTGATAAATTTGCCTTTAAAAGGTTTTCTTTTTTTGTATGGTTCTATTTTACCACACCTCTATCTTTATATCGGTATCTTTATTTTTTCAGATAACTATTTTAATTTTTCCTTTACCATGCAGCGTTTCTTGAAAAACGAAATCCCGTAGCAGAGAATCTGATCATAGTCATCCTCATATTCTTTTGCATACATTCGATCATCGATCTGCTGCAAAGCCGTATCGCAGTCCTTCTCCAGGTTTCCCAGGACCTTCGTATACTTTGCTTCGAAGATCGCGACGCGCGCATTGAGCGGATCATAAACGACGACATCGCTTCGGCCCTCTCCATGCTCCTTGTTCGAGTCCACCATATATCCAGCGCCTGTAAAAATGCCCGCCAGGAAAGCGTGGTAGAAGTCCTCCCGGTAGTCATGGTAGCTGATCGTGCGTCGGAGCAGGGTATTCATTTCTTTGGTAATACCATCGCTGTCGCCCCTCCAGACGGCATCGAAGAGTGCATTTCGATTCCACTTCTTCGCACTGTCATCAAACCATTTAATGACCGTTGTTTCGAAAATCTCGTTGATTTCTGCATTCGGAATCATCAGGGCAACCATACCGTCTGGAACCTCACCCTTATAATCCTCTTCCCGCGCCCGTGTTAAGTATCCCGTCAAATACAATGTACTCCAGAGATTATCCTCTGATGAATGGAGATAATCATAGGTCAGGTTTTCATCCACGCGCTGTACGATACAGCCGCCCGCCATCAGTGTTTCAAGCTTTTTTGTGATCGTACTGCCTGCATAATCGATAAAGGAACGGATGATGGCATTGTCACTTGTGTTTTTCCAGTAGCTGATCGGCTTCGCCTTCGGATTACGCGTAAGCTCCAGCATATAATTCATGACATCCCACGGACAGTAGACATCGAAATCCCCAAAATGGTAGCCATCGTACCATCTCTTCATGTTCTCCGCCTGTTCCGTCAAGTCAGCATCTTTTAACAGCTCATCAACCTCTCTCTGTACGAAGCCGAAATACTCGTTGAGACGAGAATGTGTGATCGTATCCGATACGAAGTTATTGGTTCCCGTAAAGATACTCTCTTTCGCAATCTTCAGACAGCCTGTAACGACTGCAAAACGAAGTGCCTGATTGTCTTTCAGGGCCTGCATCAATCCCCTCATAACATCGAGCATTTCATCATAATAACCGTTGTTGTTTGCTTTCGCGACAGGGACATCGTACTCATCTATAAGAAGAATGACAGGCTTATGATAGTATTGCTGCATCATCCTGGTAAGCAACATCAAACTTCCTTTCATGTCCTTCATGGAAGCCTGTCCCCATTCCAGCTGTTTCGCGATCTCCTTATCACTGGTACAGATCCTGTCGCTGTCCAGCAGATAGTGGTGATTTTTATATAGTTCTGAGATCACCCATGTGAGCATATCGTATGCTCCAGTGAAGTTTAGCCCATCTACCTGTCGAAACGAAACAAAAATCGTCGGATACTGGTTCATCCACTCATCGCACAGCGCCTGGTTTTCCGCAATCTCCAGCCCTTCAAATAGCGCTCTGCTGTCCTTTCGGATATCGAAGAAGCTTTCCAGCATACTCATGCCCAGCGTCTTTCCGAAGCGCCGAGGACGGGTAATCAGTGTCACTTTCGTTCCGGTTCTACTGAGCAGTTCTCCGATCAGTCCCGATTTATCGATATAGTAATACCCGTTTTTACGAATTTCTTCAAAGTCTGAAACTCCAACAGGGATATTCATTTCTTTCATCTCCGCTGCTCCTTTCTTCTCAATGCATTACCTGTTTTCAACCAACCATTGAGGAAACTTGATTTTTGCATGTTCGATATTTTCAACCATTAATTGCGGTTATCCGAATTTTCAAACAATATTTGCATATAATACCTTTTTTTGTGAATAATTCTGATTACTTCCATATAATTTTCTTTTATTCGGTAAAATTCCATATACTTTTTAAAAACTCTAAAATAAAATCCCGTAAATAAGCCTTTATATCGGAGTGGTATACCCGATGTCGGAAATTGCTTTTTTTTGGTGATCGTGTCTATAAAATCTTTTATATATTTATCCGCTATATCGTAACTTTTTGAAGCCTGATATACCCATCCCATACAGAATCCATATCCCGCATAGCCTGTGGTGTATATCTTAACAGATACATGGTCAGTCCTCGTTTCTTTTGTTAATGAAATGACTTTTTAATTCTTCCTCCGAAACCCAATCTTCATCTTCTGCGGAGCGAAGTCCTGCATTCAGTTCACACATCAGTTGTATCATTGCTTCTGCTTTCTGAAAGTTTTCTTCGTCCTTTATGTCACGTATGCTATAAGCGCCGCGGCCATTTCTTGTCAGGTAAACCGGAGAGCCGATACGAACTTTTTCAAGAACATTTCCATAATTTCTTAAATCCGATACTGATGTTATTGTAGGCACAAAACATACTCCTTTCGATATATTTGTAGAAATATTATACTATTTTTTCTATTATTTTCAATATTCTTTCGACATATTTATCGAAAATCGATTTCACGGATTAATATTTTCTGGTTTTCAGGTAAAATAAAGAGGCCGATTGCTCGACCTCTGTTTCTGTCACATATCAGTATCAGTCATACCGGTTATGGGATTTCTTAAAAACCTTCAACTGTTTAATAATACGATTTGCATACTTAGAATTATTTCCCGTAACCCATGTTTCAATACCGGAGGTATCAAAAATAGTCATGCCAGCAAGATCAGGATTCCGTTTTTGGCATATCGGTTCGGTCAGATTTACAAGATGGTTGAACATAGATTGTAAGTCCGATAAGAAATACTGTTTAAAGCGGGTAAATTTAGAAGCATCTGGTGCAAGCTTGCTTGCAGAGGATTTGTGACCCTGGAACCCGCCAAAAACATGAGTAAGAAGCCATTTTTTGAAGAAAAATACCTTTTGACCCCAACATCTTCCATTTCTATGTTTACATCAGTTTCCCATACATTTCAGGCCGTCTGTCCCGGAAAAGTCCCCAGGAAAGGCGGTCTTCCATCAGCTGGTCCAGGTCAAAGGTAGCTGCGATAAAACCTTCTTCCTGTCTTCCCATGGATACCTGTACCTCGCCACAGCCGTCTGTGATAAAAGATGATCCGTAGAATACCAGGGAAGAACTCTGGCCTGCATTTTCTGCACATGGCTCTACCCGTTCCTCGCCTACCCGGTTCGCTGCAATTACAGGCACCAGATTAGATGCGCTGTGTCCCTGCATACATCTTCTCCAGTGAGGCATACTGTCTGTAGAAAGAATGGGTTCACTGCCAATGGCTGTTGGATACAGAAGGATCTCTGCGCCTTCGACTGCCATAGCTCTGGCAGTCTCCGGAAACCACTGGTCCCAGCAGATGCCAACACCCACTTTTCCGTAGGCTGTATCAAATACCTTAAAACCAGTATCTCCCGGTGTAAAATAAAATTTTTCCTGATAGAAATGATCATCCGGGATATGGGTCTTCCGGTAAACTCCCAGAATGGAACCGTCTGCATCGATCATGGCAACGGAATTAAACAGCCGGTTTACATCTCTTTCATAAAAACTGATTGGGATCACTACCTGCAAGCTGGCGCAAACTCCCTGGAAATAGCGCACTGCCGGATTTTCCATCACCGGTGTGGCAAACTGATAGTAATCATATCTGCGCTCCTGGCAAAAATACTGGCGTTCAAACAGCTCCGGAAGAAGGATCACCTGCGCTCCTTCTGCTGCTGCCTGACGTACCAGAACCTCTGCTTTTTCTATGTTTTCTGCTACATTTCTGCTGCAGCGCATCTGAACTGCGGCACATCTTACGTTTCTCACTTGCTGTTTCTCCTTCTTTCCTTCGATCTGACATTCCTGTTTATGTTTGATCCGTTGTTTTTCCAACATTCAAAAGGTTCTCACCATTTTTACATCAGCTGACGATTTTTCTGTTACCGCTGGCTGCCACGCCTTATTTCCCAATACCAGAAGGTATCTGCTGTGTAATACAGTGGATATTTCCGCCCCCGATGATGATCGCCCGGGCGTCAATAGGACAGATCCTGCGATCAGGAAACAGCTTTCCTAATATATCACAGGCCAGCTTATCATGTTTATCCTGAAACTGCGGAACCAGAACTGCTTCATTTGCAATATAGAAATTTACATAGCTGGCTGCCAGCCGTTCTCCTGCTTCTCTGGTATCTTCTCCCGGCTCAAACATAAGCCCTTTTAAGTCTTGTTCCTGGATACATACCGGCTTCTCAGGAATTGGCAGCTTATGTATCATAAACTTTCTGCCCTTTGCATCTGTTTCATTTTCCAGAATCTGGTAATCTTCCATAGAAAGAGCATACTGGGGATCCTCTTTCTCATCTGTCCAGGCTAAAACAACTTCTCCCGGCTTTACAAAGGCACACACATTATCTATGTGTTCATTAGTCTCATCCTGCCATATGCCATTTTTCAGCCAGATGACCTTTTCTGCTCCCAGATATTCACAAAGCTTCTTTTCAATCTCTTCTTTTGTAAGATGGGGATTTCTTCCGGGACTTAGGAGGCATGCCTCTGTTACTAATAAAGTTCCTTCCCCGTCACTGTGGATGGAACCGCCTTCCAGCACAAAATCACCGGCATCATACACCGGATAATCAAGGGCATCGCAGATTGCCTCTGCTGCAGCATCGTCCTTTTCCCAGCTTGCATAAAGGCCATCCACTTCTCCACCCCAGGCATTAAAACGCCAGTTTATGCCACGAACTTCCTTTCTGGCATTTTTAACAAAGGTAGGTCCTACATCCCTTGCCCAGGCATCGTCCGTTTCTATAGGCAAAATATGGATCTTTTCTGACTTTCCGGAAAAAGCTGTCTTTGCAGACTCCAAGGAAGAAGGTCCTGCTAACATGTAAACCTCTTCTCCTTCTGCTATAGCCTCTGCGATTTTTGCAAAGGCTTTTCTGGCATCCTTTGCCCCATAGGCCCAGGAGCCGGGACGTTCCGGCCAGATCATAATGGTTCCTTTGTGTGGTTCAAACTCTCCCGGCATGTGAAATCCATCTGCTGCCGGCAGTGTTTTTAGTCTTTCTACCTGAACTGTTTTATCTGCTTGATCCATTTCAGCGGTCATATCTGTCTTTTCCACCATCACCATTATGCCAGTCTCCCCTTAAAATCTCCATATCCAAAAGTACGGATAAGTTCACAGTCTCCGTCTTCTTTCATTACAGCGATCCCCGGAAGCGGGATCCCATTAAAAGTATTATTTTTCACCATGGAATAAATGGCCATATCCTGAAAATACAGCTTATCTCCCACATGGATCTGTTTATCAAAGGAATAATCCCCGATCACATCTCCCGCCAGACAGGTGCAGGAGGAAAGACGGTAGGTAAATGCTTTTTCCCCCGCATTTCCACTATCCTTTAATGGCGGCCGGTATGGCATTTCCAGCACATCCGGCATATGACAGGCAGCAGAGGCATCTAAGATCAGCACAGACAGCCCGTTTTCCACAATATCCATTACCTCTGTCACCAGATAACCGGCATTTAATGCAATGGCTTCTCCCGGCTCCAGATATACCTCCACTTCATAAGTGTCTCTTATATGTTTGATGCATTTTATAAGCAGTTTTCTGTCATAGTCATCTCTTGTAATATGATGACCACCACCCATATTCAGCCATTTTATCTTAGAAAGCCATAGGCCGAACTTTTCTTCCACTGCTTCCAGGGTTTTAGCCAGATCATCTGCGTTCTGCTCGCAAAGAGTATGGAAATGGAGGCCATCCAGAGCATCAAAAAGCTCTGGTTCTGCCTCTGTTTCCCATACAAACACCTCTTTTGTAACTCCCAGACGGGAACCGGGAGCACAGGGGTCATAAATTGCATGATCCCCCTGAGTGGAGCATTCCGGATTAATACGCAGTCCCAGGCTTTTCCCTGAAACAACGTCTTTATGACGGCGAAGCTGGGCAAAGGAATTAAAGATAATATGGTCGCATATCTCTCCCAGCTCTTTTATATCCGCATCCTTGTAAGCCGGGGCAAAAACATGGTTTTCCTTTCCCATTTCTTCTTTTCCAAGTCTTGCCTCATACAGACCACTGGCTGTCGTGCCGTCCAGATACCGGCCGATCAGAGGATATTCATAAAAACATGAAAAAGCTTTCTGGGCAAGAAGGATCTTGCAGCCGGCTTCTTCCCGGATTTCTTTTAAAATCTGTAAATTTTCTTTCAGTTTCTTCTCATCGATCACATAACAGGGAGTGGGAAGCTGATCCATTCTCATTTTTTGTTCTCCCTATTCTACGATCTGAGGATCTTCGCATACCTGCCATGGAAGTCCCCACTTATTTAATGCATCCATAAATGGATCCGGATCAAATTCCTCTACATTAAATACGCCGTCCTTCTTCCATGCACCGGTAACTACCATCATAGCACCGATCATAGCCGGGACACCGGTAGTATAAGAGATTGCCTGGGAACCAACTTCTTTGTAGCATTCCTGGTGATCACATACATTATAAATGTAAATGGTCTTTTCTTTTCCGTCTTTCACACCGGTAAAAATACAGCCGATATTGGTCTTTCCTACAGTTCTTGGACCTAAGGAAGCCGGATCAGGCAGAAGGGCCTTTAAAAACTGGATCGGTACGATATCCTGTCCCTGGAACTGGATCGGAGAAGTAGAAAGCATTCCTACGTTTTCCAGACATTTCATATGGGTTAAGTAGCTCTGTCCAAAGGTCATAAAGAAACGGATCCGCTTTACACCAGGGATATTTTTTGCAAGAGACTCGATCTCTTCGTGATGAAGAAGATACATATCCTTCTTTCCTACTTCAGGGAAGTCATACTCTCTCTTGATCTCCATTGGCTCTGTTTCTACCCAATGGCCATTCTCCCAATAAGAGCCGTTTGCAGATACTTCACGTAAATTGATCTCAGGATTAAAGTTAGTCGCAAATGGATATCCATGATCTCCGCCGTTGCAGTCTAAAATGTCAATGGTATGGATCTCATCAAAATAATGTTTTAAAGCATAAGCAGAAAATACGCTGGTAACACCCGGATCAAATCCGCTTCCTAAAAGAGCGGTAAGACCAGCCTCTTTAAAACGTTCATTCAGATCCCACTGCCAGGAATAATCAAAGTATGCAGTAAAGCCTTTTTCCTTGCAGCGCTTTTCATAAATAGCTCTCCACTGTGGATCATCTGTATTTTCAGCCTCATAATTAGCTGTATCAATGTAATCCACACCTGTACGCAGACATGCTTCCATAATAGTAAGGTCCTGATAAGGAAGAGCTACGTTTAATACCGCATCCGGCTTATAGGAACGAATCAGTGCCTCAAGTTCTTCCACCTTATCTGCATCCACCTGGGCAGTTGTGATCACTGTATCTGTTTTTCCTTCTAACTGCGCTTTTAAAGCATCACATTTTGATTTTGTGCGGCTTGCGATCATAAGTTCTGTAAATACACCACTGTTCTGGCAACACTTATGTACTGCTACGGAAGCTACGCCCCCACATCCAATTACCATTAATCTGCTCATTTGTTATTTTCCTCCTCTTCTAACAGGTCCTCCACATATTTTGGCAGCATAAACGCGCCTGCATGGAGATTTGTTGTATAGTACCATGTTGGTATATGAAGCCCGTTCCATTTTTCCGCCTGAAGATCATTTAAAGGATGATACTTCTTTGAGGCAAAGCCAAACAGCCAGTAGCCTGACGGACAGGTGGGAATATGGGCCTGATATACGCGGCTTACAGGAAAGGAACGATATACCTTTCTGTGCATGCTGCGGCAGGCAGCTTCATCTTCATCATAAAATGGACTTCCATGCTGATACACCATGATCCCATCTTCCCGCAGTGCATTATAGCAGCTGCCGTAGAACTCCTTGGTAAACAGACCTTCTGTATGTCCAAACGGGTCTGTAGAGTCATTGATGATCAGGTCATAGCAGTTTTTCTTTCCCCGGAGAAAACGCAGTCCGTCATCGTAATATACATGGACCCGTTCCTCCTCTAATCCGCAGGCTACCTCCGGGAAGATCTCCCTGCACACATCTACAAACATTTTGTCGGTTTCCACTACATCAATAGATTCAATTCCCGGATACTGGATCAGTTCTTTTGCCACACCGCCATCTCCGCCACCGATGATCAGCACATTTTTCACGTTAGGATGGACAGCCATAGGCACATGTGTCACCATTTCATCATAGATAAATTCATCTTTTTCAGAAAATACGATTTCTCCATCCAAAGCTACAAATTTTCCAAACTCAGCAGATTCAAATACGTCGATCCGCTGATACTCACTTTCACCGGAAAACAGCTGACGGTCCACACGGACAGAAAGCTTTACATTTTCCGTATGAAACTCCGAATACCATAATTCCATTTTTCAGCTCCTCTTATGTCCCCTATATTTCAAAATGTTCTCTCGGAATCTTTCTGCGCCTGATTTTGTGAGAAAATTTTTTGTCAGTTGTGCCCAAATTTCTGAGGCGTACGCTGATGAAATTCGGGTGCGACTGGCGGAAAATCGGTCACAAAGGCAGGTGCAGGAAAGGCTCCGAGAGGACATCAAATTCTTTTACACTTTCAGAAATGCCTGGTGCTGCGAAAAGATTTTATGCCAAAACCATCAGATTCTCTATTTTCGGATCTTCTGTTCCCTGCATGGAACATCCTTTTTCTTTTGCGTAAAGAATGTATTCCACAATCTCCTGGGTGATCACCTCGCCTGGCGCCAGGATCGGGATACCCGGCGGATAACACATAACAAATTCACCGCTGATCTTTCCTGCTGCCTGTGCAATGGGAAGAGATATCTTTTCCGCATAAAACGCCTTCTGTGGTGAACATTCTACCTTCGGTGAAATGTATTCCCCTGTAAGCATACCGGTCTTGTCTTTCCGGTAAAGCCGTTCAATATCTGCCAAAGCTCCCACTAAACGTTCAATATCCTGGATCCGGTCCCCAATAGAAATATACGCCAGAATGTTGCAGATATCTCCAAACTCAATCTGGATGTCATATTCATCTCTTAACAGATCATAAACCTCGATACCTGCCAGTCCGATCCCCAGTGTATACACGGAAAGCTTGGTCACATCAAAATCATAGACACTGGTACCATTGACCAGATCTTTTCCATATGCATAATAGCCGCCAATGGAATTGATCTCATTTCTGGCATATTCTGCCATCTGGATCACTTTCCCAAAGGATTCATCCCCCCGCAGTGCCAGGTTCCTTCTGGAAATATCCAGACTGGAGAGGAGAAGATATGATGCACTGGTCGTCTGCGTCAGGTTAATGATCTGACGCACATAATCCTGGTTCATGCCCTTATTTAACAGAAGCATGGAGCTTTGTGTCAGGCTTCCTCCGGATTTGTGCATGGAAACAGCTGCCATATCTGCACCTGCTGCCATTGCATTTACCGGAAGGCCTTTTCCAAAGTACAAATGGGTTCCATGAGCTTCATCTGCCAGCACCTTCATCCCTTTTTCGTGGGCCAGCTTTACGATACCCCGCAGATCAGAGCAGATTCCATAGTAGGTGGGGTTATTTACCAGAACCGCTACAGCATCTGGATTTTCTTCAATCGCTTTTTCCACCTTATGAATGTCCATTCCAAGAGAGATTCCCAGATCTCCGTTTACTTCCGGATTTACATAAACCGGAACTGCCCCGCAAAGTACCAGGGCATTGATGGCACTTTTATGTACATTTCTCGGCAGAATGATCTTATCTCCTGCTTTACAGACTGAAAGGATCATCCCCTGGACAGCAGAAGTGGTTCCTCCTACCATAAGAAATGCATGACTGGCACCAAAGGCCTCTGCTGCCAGTTCCTCTGCCTCCCGGATCACAGATACCGGATGGCACAGGTTATCTAAAGGTTTCATGGAATTTACATCTAATCCAACACATTTTTCCCCTAACAGAGCTGCCAGCTCCGGGTTTCCCCGTCCTCTTTTGTGCCCCGGTACATCAAAGGGCACTACCCGTTTCTTTCTAAAACGCTCTAACGCCTCATAAATAGGCGCACGCTTTTGTGCTTCCAGGTCCATTTTCCCGCCTCCTACTCATACTTCGCCGTCCCCAGGTCATAAAAAAACAGGTGACGGCACATTCCATCACCTGCTGTATCTGTTTTGTCTTTAAATGTCTCTGTCCTTTTAACAGGCAGAAAAAAAGTGAGCCTACTTTCCCAGTTCTCTGCTCTGTTTTGCCAGAAGCTCTTATTGACCGTTTCACAAGTGACGTGCCTTTTTGCACTGATAAAATTACGCATACTGCGTATCGACTTATAAAATTTGGGCTTCTAACCCAATCAATAATGTGGTTTCCCACTTTCGGCTTCTGACCCGCCTGTCCGTCTGGGCTTAACTCAATATATTGAGTGGTCACACTTTTTAAATTAACATAGTCTTAATAAGCTGTCAAGATTTTTTTACGGTTCTTTCTTGACAGTTTTTTTACGGTTCTTTCTAAACTGAACTATTGAGATGAAAATCTGAAAAAAAGAATTCCCGACTAGGAAACATAATGTGAACTGTGAAAAAATAATTAAATTACAACAACGAGATTGCGAAAAGAAACATCGATAAGTTAAATGTAATAAAACGGATTATACATAGCCGCAACAGCTTTGGATCACCGTATGTGAAGCTGTCGCGGCTAGAATCAAAATACAAAATCAAATGCTTTTAGAAGAAAGCTCTTTTATCTGCTGAACTTATCCCCCTGGTACAGTTTCTATCAGTTCTCTCCTTTTATTGTTGCAATTGCCTCAATTTCAATTGCCATTCCGTGATTGAACTTTCCAATTTGCATTGTACTTCTGGCCGGTGGATCTACCGGAAAAAATTCTTTATAAGCCTCATTAAATTCCGGGAATTTATCAATATCATCTACAAACACCAGTGTTTTAAATACATGCTGAAGATCCGATCCATGTGCCTTTAAAAGGGCATCCATATTCTTCAGTATCTGTCTTGTCTGTCCCACAATATCTCCAGGCGCAACTAGTTTACCCGTTACCGGATCATTAGCTGTAACTCCTGCTGTATAAATCAAATCTCCAACTCTGAATGCCTGGGAATACCATCCTCCTGGCTGTGGTGCTTTATCTGTTTCAAGTTTTACTGCTTTCATTTTGTTATTTTTCCTCCATTTTTTATTATGTTATCTCAAAATATATCTGTATTTGATTTTGTGAGAAGTTTTTTATAAGTTGTGCCTAAATTTCAAAAGCGTTGGCGTTGCGTCTGCCTCTGATATCCGAATGTGACTATGACCGGCAGATAATCAGCCACAAAGTCAGGTACACGAAAGACTCCGAGAGGACATTATTAGCTTCTAAAGAGAATCCATATTTCCAAGAACTTTCAATGTTTCCAAAAGAGTATCCGCACTGTCTCCTAAATCCTCTTTTGTAGTATACTCTTCCGGACAGTGACTCAAACCACCATTGGAACTTCTTACGAATATCATTCCTATAGGCAGAATCCTCTCCATATTTACAGCATCATGACAAGGAAAACTAATCATTTCATTATGTACGATTCCCAGCCGGTCTGCCGCTTCATTCATCACTTTCATAATTGTCTTATTGCAATGAGACGGTGCCAGATTACAGGTATAATGTGCTGACCATGTCAGCCCCCTTTTTTCGCACTCTGACTTTACAAACGCCATAAGATCTTCATACAACTGATTCCATGTTTCATCATCTGCCTCTCTGTAATCTACTGGGAGTATAGAGTAATTTGCAATAATATTGTGCTCACCCGGTTTAGACTGAATATATCCCACCGTTCCTCTGCTATCATTTCCAGTAGCCAAGGCAAGACGTTCCACTTCCGATGCAATTGCTGCAGCCGCCTGCAATGTGTCGTGCCTGTCTTTCAATGCCATTCCTCCTGCATGACAGGAAACGCCATGTAACTCAATATAAAACTGCTTAATCCCTGCAATATCCGAAACAACCGACAACGGTATATTCTGTTCCAGCAGATAACGCCCCTGTTCAATATGCACTTCAATAAAACAGAAATAATCCTTAGGATCTATTTTACTGTCCAAAAGCCGGTCAGGATCAGTTGCCATACCAAACTTCTTCATTGCGCTCCGCAACGTTTCCCCAGTCGTTTTATGGCAGCAGGTATCCACATAATTCTCTGGAAGTACTCCACATATTGCTTTACTACCAAAAGTTCCTCCCAGAAACTGGCTTGCTTCCTCATTAACAAATGCCACAATCTCAATAGGTCTTCTAGTTCTGATCCCCTCTTCCTTCAGAATGCTAACAGCTTCTAATGCAGTCATAATTCCTGTCAAACCATCGAAATAACCACCATTAGGCACTGTATCAAAATGAGATCCACATAAAATCGCGGGCAGATTCTCTGTTCCTTCATATCTTCCATATATGTTTCCAACCGTATCCATTCTGACCTTTAAGCCAAGTTCTTCCATCCATCCCATCAAAAGCTGACACGCTTCCTGATATTCCGGCGTCCAGGCAAATCGGCTGATTCCTCCTTCTGGTACTGCACCAATCCCGCCAACTTCATGCAGTTTATCCCATAATCTATCTCTATTTACCTTCATTTCTGTTTTCCTCCGATTATAACATTACATCACCTAAATTAGGTCCTAATGTTTGTCCTGTATAAAGGTTTCCATCCGGTTCGCTAGCCAGGAAAACAGCTGACGGAACAACCTCTTCCACTGTTCCAAATCGCGGAATTACTAATTCCTTAGCTTTCGCATCCAACCATTCCTTGCTTACTTCTCCTGTAAGCTGAGTAGTAATCGGTCCAGGAGCAACACAGTTACAAGTAATACCGTATTGTCCGACCTCTCTGGCTAATGATTTTGTAAATCCAATCATCCCTGCTTTAGCAGCAGCATAATGACAATGCTCCACACTTCCTTTCTGCCCCACCTGTGATGCAATATTGATAATTCTTCCAAACCTTTGTTGGATCATATGAGGAACTGCATACTTACATGTAAGAAATACACCATTCAAATTAACCGACATAAGTCTCTGCCATTCTTCAAATGTCATATCTACTAAAAGCTTCGGTTTTGAGATTCCTGCATTATTGATAAGAATATCCACTCTTCCAAAATTTACTATAGCTGCATTTATCAGATTAACCGCCGTTTCTTCCTTAGATATATCCCCTTCCACCAACACAACCTTGACATTATTCAAATCCTCTAATTCTTTTTTGAAAGCTTCCATTGCTTCCTTGGGTTGTGCAAAATAATTTAAAACTAAATTTGCACCTTCACGGGCAAATCCCTCAGGGAATCCTCTGCTCATACCAAATCCAGCACTTGCGCCTGTAATAACTGCCACTTTATCTTTCAATCTCATAATTTCTCCTTTCCTGCACATGCCGAACAACCTACACACGGTATCGCTTTATGGCATTTTACAAAATGTCCTGGCTCTGTTTCTACCATATCTGGGTTGCGTTCAAAACATATCTCTTCTGCCTCCATGCAGCGTGATGCAAGTGTGCAACCTTTCGGTAAATTAATAGAGCTTGGAATTTCCCCAGTTAATTTATAATCAGAACGCTTAATGTCTGGATCAGGCACCATGACAGATGCTAACAATGCCTTGCTGTAAGGATGCTGATGATTCTTAAACAACTGATCCACCGTTCCATACTCTACAATTGATCCCAGATACATAACTGCTACACGGTTGCAAATATATTGGATCGTACTTAAATCATGAGAAATAAACAGGTATGAAACCCCCATATTCTTCTGAAGATTTCTCAGTAGATCAATTATTTCTGCTCTTATGGAAACATCTAGAGAAGATGTCGGTTCGTCAAGAACAATAAACTTCGGATGTGCAGCAATAGCTCTTGCAATACCAACTCTCTGCTGCTGACCGGCACTTAACTGATGCGCATATTTATTATAATCTGCCTCTTTTAAATACACCTGATCCAGTGCTTCCTTTGTCATCCTCTGGCATTGCTCTGGTGTAAAATCTTTATTAACTTTCAATGTATTATATACTGTATCCCATACACAGACACGAGGATTCAATGAATAATTAGGATCCTGAAATACCATCTGCATCTCTTTCTGAATTTCTCTCCGTTGATTTCTGGTCAGATCAGAATACTTGGTTCCTCTATAAATCAATGTACCCGCCGTCGGTTTAATCAAATTCAGAATACAGCGTCCTACTGTAGATTTTCCAGATCCTGACTCCCCGATCAGTCCCAGTGTTTCTCCTTCATGCACTTCAAAAGAAATGGAATTAATGGCAGTGATATTCTTCTTATATCCCACCGGGAAAAGCTTGGTCAGATTTTTTACTTCAAGTAAGTTTCCCATCACTTCTCCTCCTTATCATTTACCATATTACAAAAACACTTTACCAGATGTCCTGGCTCAACTTCAATTTCTACCGGTTCTTCCCTGCTGCACTGATCACAGGCATATGGACAGCGAGGATGATACAGACATCCTTCTGGAAGATTCATGGTATCAATCAAAGCATCTCCTGCCGTTGTTTTTACATTCTTATCTCTATATTCAGGAAGTGCATTCAACAGATGCCGGGTATAAGGATGACATGGATTTTTAAACAGCTGTTCTATAGTTGCAAATTCCACAATCTGACCGCAATACATAATTGCCACCTCTGTGCAACATTGCGCAACAACACCAAGATCATGAGTAATAAAAATTCCAGACATATTTCTCTCATGGAGAAGTTCCAGAATTAAATCCATAATCTGTGCCTGAACCGTTACATCCAAACCATTCGTTGCATCATCTGCAATCAGAACCCTTGGCATATTGATCAACGCCATAGCAATCATACATCTCTGTGCCATACCTCCACTGAGTTCATGTGGATACGCTTTTGCACGCTGTTCTGGATCTGTAAGTCCAACTGCCTTCAACATGGCAATGACTTTTTCCATTGCTTCTTTCTTTTTGCAGGAATTATGAGCCATATACACATTAGCAATCTGTTCTCCTACAGTCATAAGTGGATTCAAATGATTTCTTGCATTTGCAGCAATTAATCCAATCGCCTTCCCTCTATATTCTGCCAACTGCTCGTCATTTAACTTTTGAAGTTCTACAGATTCATCAAATGTTACTTTTCCATTTTCAATCACTCCTGGTTTTCTCACATACCCAAGGATAGCTGACGCTGCCACAGATTTTCCCGAACCAGATTCCCCTACAAGTCCAATCAGATGTCCTTCCTGTAAGGTCAAATTCAGTCCATTTACAATATGAGAGCGTCCCTTTGTAAGTTCAAATCCCACTCTTAAATTTTCTACTTTTAAAATTTCATGCATATCTGTTATCTCCTTTCAGGGTTCAGGTAGATCCTGAGGAAATCAGCAAACATTGCAAATCCAAAAACTGTTACGCCAATGCTCAATCCCGGAAACAGAGCCGCCCACCACTGTTTTGTTAAAATTAACGGTGCGCCAATAGAAATCATAGATCCCCATTCTGGAGTCGGAATCGTCACACCTGCTCCAATATAGCTTAAACCAGCCGTAAGAAGAATTGCTCCGCCAATATTAATAGAAGCCTGAACAAGCGCCGGACGGAGAGAATTCGGCAGAAGTTCCTGGAACATAATTCTTGTAGGGGACATTCCTGCCGTATGTCCTGCTTCAATAAACGGTCTGCTCTTCATAGCAAGCACTTCTCCCCTTACAAATCTCGTATAAATAGGTACATTTACAAATGCAACCACCATCAATATATTTTGCGTACTGTTTCCAAGCGCAGACACAAGAGCCATTGCCAGAATAAATGCCGGAAATGCCTGAATCAGATCGGCAATTCTCAAAATCACTTCTCCTATAATCCCTTCATAGTAACCTGCAAAAAGCCCAAATGGAATTCCAATCATTAAAGAGATCAAAGTTCCAAAAACGCCGATCACAACATCAATACGAATTGCCCAAATACATCGGGAAAAAATGTCCATGCCGGTCTCATCGGTTCCAAACAAATGTGCCAGACATGGCGCCATGCGTGCATCTGCCGCATTTGTCATTTCGGGATCAAATGGACTGATTACTGAAGCAAAAATCCCCAGCAAAACAATACAAATAATCATCACCAAACCTACGATCCCCTGTTTATTCTTCTTAAGCATTCTAAAAAATTCTTTTACTTCTTTTTTCATAATGCCTCCTTAATATTTGATACGCGGATCAATTGCCATTTGAATCAAATCTAAAATCAAATACAACACCATGGAGAATAACGTCGCCACAAGAATAAATCCTTGAATTGCACTGTAATCTTTATTAGAAAGAGCCTGTGTCACATACTGTCCCAAACCTCCCCACGCAAAAACCGACTCGATCAGAACAGCACCGCCTAACAGGTAACTATATATATTTCCTATTACCATAAGAACTGCCGACAATGAATTTTTTAATGCATAGCTTCTGATTTTCGCTTTAGATAATCCCATAATACGTGCATGATTGATAAAATCAGAATCTAACACTTCTGTCATTGTTGAGTTGGTCATTTTCATTATCGCTGCACCATTGATCACACCCAGTGTGATTACAGGAAGCGCCAGATGTTTTGCTGCATTTACAAAACACTCCCAGTTTCCTGTAAGAATACTGTCCATAATATACATTCCTGTAATTCTTTTCGGTGGTATCATTACCACATCCAGTCTTCCAATCGGTGCTGGAGCAATTTTTAATGTAACAAAAAAGATATATATAAAAATCAAAGCAAGCCAGAAATCCGCAAAAGAACCTGCTAACATTCCATACACCCGCGAAATCCGTGAAGCTATACCCTGAGGCCTTGTTGCAGAAAACATTCCCAGAATAAGCCCCAAAACCAATGCCAGAATAATACTCAATGTGATCAATTCAAATGTGGCCGGAAATCTCTTTAATAAATCATCCAGAATTTCACTATTCGTAAAATAAGAATGTCCCAAATCCCCATGAAGAACATTTTTCACATAAATTACAAACTGTTCCAATACTGGTTTATCTAATCCCATTTTTTCTGTAAGCGCCTGTATTGTCTCTTCATATGCATAATTTCCTGCCAAAATATGCGCCGGATCTCCCGGCAACATCCGGATCAGTACAAAAGATGCAAACATAACTCCCAGAAATAAGGGAATAAAAACCAAAATTCTTTTTCCAAGATATTGAAGTCTTTTTATCATCATTTTCCCCTTCTGTTTAAAGACTGAGGGAACATCTTTGACAGGATGTTCCCTCAATAAACCTGTCCTCAGGTTGCGTTTTTATTTATTTTCATTTCGATACATTGTATTCCAATGAATCTGCTGAATCGTATCCCACTGTGGTTTTTCAATATCCTTTGTTACTACAAGATCAAAACCTGGCTCTGCAATATACAGACAATACGGATCTTCCCATACAACAATTTCCTGAATCCTCTTTGCACATTCTTCACGAACAGTTTTGTCTGTAGTAGACATCATTTTATCTATCAATTCATCTACTTCTGCATTAGAATAGTGTCCCATGTTATTGATAGACCCAGTATAAGCCCCCAATCTCAACGCAAATCCTGCATCTGGACATCCAGCTGAATCCAAAAATGCATACAATCCATCAAAATCCTTATTAGCCAGTTTATCATAATAATCTCCTGACTGAATCTTCTCAATTTCCAGATTAACTCCAATCTGCTTAAATGAACTCTGCATCAAAAGAGCTACCTGTTCCGCCTGAATATTCGTATTATCTACTGTAATCTTACATGTAAAACCATCAGTATATCCTGCTTCTGCCAAAAGTGATTTTGCCTGCTCCAGATCATAACTGTACTTAAAATACTCATCTGTAGACATTGGATAAGTAGAACATACCAGACTCTTTAACTGCTTCGCCTGTCCCAGATATACAGTATCCAATATTTCCTGATATGGTACTGCAAATCCCAATGCCTGTCTTACTTTGACATTTGCCAGATATTCATTTTTGTTATTAATTCCAATAATAAATGTTTTATTGGAATCATAGTGGAGACACTTAACGCTCTCATCTTTCTGAAGAGTTGCAATCTCACTATTAGACAGCTTTGTTGCTGCATCCACATCTCCACTTAACAGCATGGAGGCACGGTTAGACGACTCTGGCACTTCCAAAATAATCACTTTTTCAAAATATGGAAGGTGATCTTTATCCCAGTATTCGTCAAAACGATCAAGGACACATCTTACCCCCGGTGTAAACTCTACCAGTTTCCATGGTCCAAACCCAGAAGCATTTGTAGAAGCCCAGTCTAATGCCCATGGATCACTTTCCGTCGCATGTTTTTTATATTCTACACTATCAACGATCAATCCACACACATGCGCAAGGAACGCCTCAGCAATAGGATTCGGGCCATTCATATTTACTTTAACTGTATAGTCATCAATCTTTTCTATCTGACTGGCATCTGTAAGACCCATATTCTGAGCACCGAACGTTCCTTTATTGCCAGCATCTCCAAATCCACGTTCCCAGGAATACACGAAATCATCTGCCGTCAGTTCATTCCCCGCATGAGATTTAACTCCTTTCCGAAATGTGATTGTGACTGCGGAGCCGTCCTCGCTCATTTCCCATGACTCTGCAAGTGATGGAACAATTTCGTCATAATCCGGCAAAATAAAACCTGTTGTTTCATCATAATACGTTGCGTATGCCAGTGGAGAATCATAAATATTTCTCTCCATTTCCTGGGCCTCCGCTGTATATTGGAATTCGTTATCCGCTCCATTGGGAAGTTCTGGCACAGCCCAGATCAATGTTTTTTCCCTGCTGGCGTTCTTCGTCTCCGCCGATACAGCTGTCCCTGACTGAGCAGTTCCTGCATTTCCATCCGATTGCCCTCCACATGCAGCCAAAGACAAAGTCATAACTGATACTAACAATAATGATGTGAGTTTTTGTTTCTTCATAGGTCCTCCTCTTTTTTTAATTCTTTATCAAAGCACATTCTCTACTTATGTGCCAATGTACAATTTCATACTTACTACCGCTCCGGCTTCTCTAAAATCATTTCCGGATATTTTTTTATCCACCTTAGATAATCCTCAACTCCTCGTTTTAATCCGAATAAAGGAGTAAAACCTGTATCCCTTTTCAACTGTTCCATGTCAAACAGCCCATTATCAGCTTCACTGAAAAAAGTTACATTCGGATATTGTTCTTCTGAATCTACCGTCCAACGAAGTGCCGGAAACCCCCGCTGAAGCTCCTGGCAAAATTGAACAATAGACCATTTCTCCGTTCCTCCACAATTATATGCACACTGCGTAACCTTTCTTGCTTTCAAAACAGCCTCTACCGCACGTCCTGTATCCAGACCATAGACCCAACCTGTTATTCCTGCTTTTTTCAATTTCACCGTTTCTCCACGAAGTGCATGAAATACAGCCTGACAAGGAGCGCTCATCGTATCGCGTACTCCACTTCTATATTCCCAAGCCCCATATACATCACCCAATCGTAAAGCAACTACATCTACTTTATGGAGTTCTGCATAACGTTTACATAATAATTCTGTAGTATATTTGATCACTTCATATGTATTAGTTGGATTTTTTAGTGCCGTTGTATAAACTGGATCTTCTTTCTGGCATACATCACCATATACGGCTACCGAGCTTACATAAACAAAACGTTTTATATTATGTTTTTTTGCCACCGCAAGCACTTTTAATGTGAATTCTTCGTGTACTTCGCACTAAAGCAAAAGCGAAGAAGGAAAAACTTGCCAAATTCCTTGATTTTACGCGCTTTCTGTTTGATTTTTTCTTGGAAATGTGGTACCATTTTAGTGCGAATATCACACTAAAAGGAGACACTCATGTACTACAGTTTTACGGTGCCGATTCCCAAAGCACAGGGGAAAATCACCCGGATGAAAAAAGGAAATCTGACATACATTCAGTTCGAAACCGGTCGCACGTATTACCCGGAAAAGAAATACACGATCCCTGTGCGGGTCAGCATCGGAAAACTTGATCCGGACCATCCGGAAATGATGTACCCCAATGAAAAGTTTTCTGACATCTTTCCTGACTCGCCTATGCCGGAGGAGCGCCCTGAAGCCTATAGGAGCTGCGCCCTCCGAATCGGATCATATATTGTGATCCAAAAAGTATTGAACGAGTACAAGCTTCCCGGAATGCTCGAAAAACATCTCGGTCAAGACCATGGGCTTTTCCTTGATCTGGTCTCATTCATGATTGTTGATGAAGAGAATGTTGGCCTTCATTATCCTGATTTTGCTTTCTGCCATCCGCTCTTTTCGGAAAACATGAAGATTTACAGTGATGTCAAGGTTAGCAGAATGCTAAACTCCATCAGAAAAGACCAGATTATCGGTTTCTTGAATGATTGGAATAAAGGCAGGGACCATAAGCAGCAGATATATATTTCCTATGATTCGACGAACAAAAACTGCCAGGCAGGAGACGTCGATCTCGTCGAGTTTGGGCACCCCAAGGATAACAAGGGCCTCCCTGTATTCAATGTTTCGCTGGTTTTTGATAAATCCAACCGGATCCCCCTGCTGTATGAAGAGTATCCGGGATCTATAACGGATGTATCCCAATTCACCTACATGGTAGATAAAGTCTTGGAGTACGGATACAAACGCATCGGTTTCATCCTGGACAGGGGCTACTTCAGCAAGGAAAATATCCGCTACATGGAGGAAAACAATTTCTCCTTCATTATGATGATCAAGGGAAGGAAGGAACTGGTAGCTTCACTGGTGGAAAAGCATCGCAACACATTTGAGACGCAAAGAAGCTGTTCGATCCGTTCCTACAGAGTCTACGGAAAAACGGTGCAGGCCAGACTATATGAGGATGACACCAGAGAAAGGTATATCCATATATATTTCAATCCTTCCAAGCAGGCAGCGGAACGTGAGGTTTTCGAGCAGCAGATAGAAAAGTATCGTCTCTTTCTTGAGAAACACATTGATACGGAAACGAAGTTCTCCAAAACTTACCATGACTACTTCAACATCCAGTACAATAAAAAGGGTATTCTGATTACGGTCAGCGAAAAGGAAGAGGTCATTGAACGCCAGCTCAGGCTGTGCGGGTACTTCTGTATCGTTACATCCGAGAAAATGACGGCATCTGCCGCATTGATCCAGTACAAAGGGCGCGATATTTCAGAGAAGTTGTTCCGGTCTGATAAAACATTCCTTGGTTCAGGCAGCATGAGGACTCATACGGCGGAAGCGCTTTCTGCAAAAATCTTCGTAGAATTTGTCGCCCTGATTGTCCGAAACCGTATCTACAACCTTCTTAAAGAAACAATGCTGCGGCTTCAGACAAAAACGAACTATATGAATGTACCAAAGGCGATACGTGAACTGGAGAAAATCGAGATGGTTCGCCGTAACAACGGTTACTACCGGCTGGATCATGCGGTGACAAAGAAGCAGAAAACGATCCTCAGTTCCTTTGGGTTGGAGGACACAGACGTATTCCATTCAGCAGCTGAAATCAGCAGGCTTTTAGGAAACAATCAATCCCTTTTACCAGATACGGATGAAGAGAATGAGTCATTTGAAAACAAGGAGGACGATTTCTATGGCGAGGATGAAATCGATATCTGCGATTGAAACAGAACTCAAAAAAGCTGAAGACGATCTCAAAAAGGCCCAGGAAAAAGTGGATATCCTTTCGGATCGGGTTCTAAAGTTGCAACAACAAAAGCAGGAATACGAAAGTAGGAAAATCATCGATGCCTATAAAAAGAGTGGCAAAACACTGGATGAGTTGCTTACGTTTCTGGATGTCTGAAGGCTACATCAGGCAATCAAGTGTCGTTTAGTGTGAAAAACATGAAGAATTCACATTTAATGTTCCAAGGCAGTTGACTTCAACAATTTCATTCATCTGCCCTTTTTCCCGCTCAGCATTCGGCGTGATAACAGCTGCATGAACAACATAATCAATTTTATGGTCTGTCATAATTTCATTCAGCCGTATCTCATCTTGAACATCTCCCTGTTCCCAAACCACATTTCCAACCTGCCCAGCTAATACTTCCATCGCCTGATGCGGTGGTTTGCTCCGTGAATAAAGAATCACATAATTATCAGAATCCTGAGAGAGAACTTGAGCAATATTAATTCCAATAAAGCCACTCCCTCCAGTTACCAAAATGTGCATTGATTCCTCCTCCTTCTCTCTGAGCGTATATCACTCTTTAACAACTGCAAATGCGCGCACCGGAGAACCTGACCCCCCTTTCAATCGTAAAGGAATCCCATAAAACATAAATTCTCCTTTTCCGATTAATTCTTCCAAATTTACCAACCACTCATAATGAGCAATTTTAAGATCACGACAAGCTCTATGACTTGGAAATGTCTGTTTTTCTAAAATATCTGTAGAAGGTCCTTCCACCCCATGCATCCTGGAATGATGTTCATAAAGCCATCTGACAGCTTCAGCTGATACCTCCGGATTCATTGTCAAAACCTCATCTTTTGGAAAATACCTCTTATGATGTCCTGTGGCAAGAAGCACAATATGTCCATCAACCACTACACCACTTTTTTCTTGTGCCTCTTCCATATCTTTTGCCGTAATACACCCACCAGGTGGAATATGAGTCATGTCAAAGCAAACAGCTTTTCCGAAAAAAAGTTCTAAGGGCATTTGATCTATCGTAAGACCATCTGGATCCATATGATAAAAACCATCTACATGAGTTCCTGTATGTTCTGTCATCCCAATGTAATTCCAAGATGACAAAAATGGATCTCCTGGAACTCCAGCATGAAAAGCTTTGGATTGCTCATGGCTTATCAATGGCACAAAAATATTCCCTGCAAAATCGCGATTAGCCACCATACCACTTTTTATATCCATCGACAGGTCAATGATTCGTTCTCCCATATCCCCTTTCTCCTCTCGTTTTTGTAATCGTTTACAATATTTACATTAGCATCATATACACTAAATGTCAATATTGTATTTGTGTATTTTTCATCATTTTTCGTGTGTTTTAAAATATTTTTTTATATATTTTCCAATTTCTATTGTTTTTACTTTTTATATCAATATCTTTTTGTACAATTGGTTTTTATTTTTTGTAATCGTTTTTATTGATTTTCACTTTGAACTATGCTAAGATAAAAATGTAACTAATTCCCAACTTTTCAGAAAAGGAATCTCATGAATATACAAGAAATAGCAAAAAAAGCGAATGTTTCTGTTGCTACTGTTTCAAGAGTACTGAATAATAAACCCAATATCAGTCAGAAAACCTATCAAAGGGTCATGGATGTTCTGAACGAAACCGGCTATAGCCCAAATGCTATTGCACGAGGTCTTAAACACAATTCCATGAATATGATCGGAATTGTTGTCGATGACATCCGAAATCTGTACCGCGCCCATGTTATATACCATCTGGAAAATCTGCTCAGTCAGGAAGGATATTCTGCGATTGTTATTAATGCGGGGACAAAAGGAGATTCGCTATTCTCACTACTTTCTCAACAGCACCAGTTCGATGCGTTGATTTTCGTAGGTTCTTCTATGGGAACGCAAAGGGTAAAAGAGTTTATATCTTCTGCCTTTTCCAGCAAGCCAGTTTTAATGTTTAACGGATGCCTGGATCTTCCAAATGTCATTTCTGTTATCTGTGATGAAGCCAGGGGGATGGAAATGATGACTGATCATATTTACAGAACCGGAAAAAGAAATTTTCTATATGTAAACTATGGAAAAAGCATGGCTAGCCAAAGAAAATTGGCCGGATTTCATAAAAAGCTTGCCCAGTTAGATGTAAGATGTGCCCCTGAATGTGTATTTGAAGCTCCCACTGATGATTTTGAAGGTGGATGCACTGCAGGACAGGCTATCATAGACAGCGGACTATTTTTCGATGCTGTAGTTTGTTCTCTCGACCTGACAGCCATGGGCGTTATCCACATTTTACGTCAATATGGATACTCCATTCCTTCTGATGTAGCAGTCAGTGGATTCGATAATTTAATCTATGGGAAACTCACAGCCCCCTTCCTTACCTCTGTAGATGGAAAAATCCAGGAACTTGCTGATATTGCTGTAGAAAAACTTCTTCTTGCTTTAAATGGACATCCTATTGACCATGAACCATTTTGCATTTCTCCATCTCTGTTTCTTGGCGGCACAACTTAAATTATTAATTTTCAGGAGGTTTGTAATGTTTGATTGTATACTAAAAAACGCAGTTGTTGTTACTCCTCAAAAAGCACAAAAACTGACTATTGCAGTTAAAAACGAAAAAATTGCCGGATTATTTTCCCCTGACATAAACTTGTCAGCAAAAGAAGAATTTGACTTTTCTGGGAAAATCATTTTCCCCGGGGTTATCGATTCCCATGCTCATGTTACATTCTGCAGCGATTTTGATACCGGTTCTTATACTGCGGCTAGTGGCGGTGTAACAACACTGGTAGAAATGCCCCAGTCTGGCCACCTTACATCCTTGTTTACCCCTGCTGTCCTCAATGAACGGATTCATGATATTAAGGAGCATTCTATCGTAGACTGCGCTTTATATGGTGGCATTCGTGCCAATGATTTTAGTAATGCTGAAGCATTAATCCAGAAAGGCGTAGCTGCTTTTAAAATCTTTTTAAGTGATGCAGGAGACTATGGTTCTTTCGATGAAGCCAGTCTTATGGCTCTTTTTCAGCTTCTAAAACCTAGCAACTGCCTTGTTGCCGTACATGCAGAAGACCAATCTATCTGCACAGCAGAAACCCTGAAAATGATAGAAACAGGAAAAGGAGCTGAAGCTAACAGTGACAGCCGTCCCATTCTTTCTGAGATTCTCGCCGTTGAACGGTTATGTACCCTTGCGCTTGAGGAGCATGCGCGAATCAGCGTGTGTCACATTTCTTCGAAACGCGTTATCGAAATCATCCGTCATTTCCGTCAAAGAAATCTGAATGTAACCGCTGAAACCTGTCCTCATTACCTTCTTTTAAATAATGAGGATGTAGTTCGTTGTGGAGCATGGGCTAAATGCGCTCCTCCAATCCGCAGCCAAGAAGAAGTAGATAATTTATGGGAATGTATCCTTCAAGGAGAAATTGATATGATTGGTAGTGATCATGCCACCTATTCCGATGAACAAAAATCATCTGGTTCTTTCTGGAATGTGCCAGGAGGCTTTCCCGGTCTAGATCTGATTCTTCCAGGTCTTTATAGCGAAGGCATATGTCGCCGTGGTCTTTCTCTGACTCAGTTAGCTTATATTACAGCAACTAATCCTGCAAAAATCTTCGGACTATCCGGAAAAGGAAGCATTGAAATCGGAAATGATGCAGATTTTGCTGTTTTAGATCCTGATTCTGTCTGGACATTCCATGCCAAAGACTCATTTTATGAACCAAAATCTTCTCACTACCCATATGAAGGAAAAACTTTTCATGGTCAGGTAATCAGTACATTTGTTCGCGGAAAACAAATCTACTCCATGGGAAATATTCTTGTCAGGCAACATGGACGATATATTCCTTCTGTAAATTGTAATCTTTGATTTTATGCAGGATGTTATGGATCTCTTATAAGTTAGAACACAGAAAAGGGGCTGTCGCACTAAATAAAAATTAGTGCGGCAGCACTTTTTTTGAAAAAATTTAAGAGCCCGGCTTCGAAAAGTCGGGCTCTTGGTGTAAAATTAATGTATGACCAAACACATTAAATTACAGAAAGATTATACCGCATCTTGTCTGTACTATCAAATCAAACTTCCTTTGGATATCGAAAAAAACATTCCATCAGATGATTCGGTCCGCCTGCTGAGTGCTTTTGTGGAGGGAATGGAGCTCTCAGATCTTTATAATACTTATGGAAAGATCAAAAAAGATCAGGTTTCACCGAGACAGCTGTTGAAAATCGTTATCTATGCAGGAATGAACCGAATCTATTCCAGTCGTGATATCGAGAAATCGTGTAGACGAGATATCAATTTTATGTATCTTCTGGAAGGAAAGCCGACTCCGGATCATGCGACTATTGCGCGGTTCATCTCACTGCATCTGTCCCAATGTTCCTCAAACATTCTCGCAGAAGTTTCAAATATCTTATACGAATTAGGGGAAATTTCTGGAAGACATATATTTATTGACGGCACAAAAATTGAGTCAGTTTCTAACAGATATACATTTGTCTGGAAAAAGGCTGTTACCAAAAATCAGTCAAAGCTGTTTGCAAAAATCACAGAACTAATTGCTGAGTGTGAAGAAATGTATGGATTGAAGCTAGTATATCAGGACAGTATTTCTCTTCATTCACTAAAACGTATACGAAAAAAGCTTTATGCGATAAAAGAATCGGAAGGCATTACTTTTGTTCATGGTATTGGCAGAAGAAAAAGTGCGATACAAAAATCAATTGAATCATTGGAAATGTATATTGGAAAATTAAAAGAATACATACATAAGCTGTACGCCTGTGGAGAGAGGAACAGTTATTCCAAAACAGATCCTGATGCAACCTTTATGAGAATGAAGGAAGATCACATGCTGAATGGTCAGCTCAAACCAGCTTATAACTTACAGCATGGAGTTGATTCGGAATATATCACCTGGCTTACAATAAACCCCAATCCAACCGATACGAAAACCCTAATCCCATTTTTGAAAGATATGGAACAGGACCTGGGTTTCAAGTACACAGAGATTGTTGCCGATGCTGGTTATGAAAGTGAGGAAAATTATCTTTTTATTGAGGCCAACGGGCAGACAGCATTCATCAAACCAAACAACTATGAGATTTCAAAAAAACGCAGATTCAAAACAGATATCGGAAAAATGGAGAACATGGACTACGATAAGGAGAATGATTTTTATATATGCAAGAACGATCGAAAGTTGACAGCCCAGTATGAAAAGAATGGAAAAACGGCAACCGGCTATAGAAGAACTACGACTGTCTATAAATGTTCCGACTGCAGTGGCTGTCCTTATAAAACGGATTGTATTAAAGGCAATAATTGCAAGACATCAATGGAACAGCGTAATAAAACACTGTATGTTTCAAAAACCATGAAACAGAAAAGGGCTGAAGATCTTGAACGCATAACCAGCCCATACGGAATTCAGCTTAGAGTGAATCGAAGTATACAGGCAGAAAGGTCCTTCGCTTCCGTAAAACAGGATATGGAATTCAGACGATATATGTACCGCGGAAAAGAAAACGTCACTGCACAAAGTGTCATTCTTGCGATCGCACACAATATCAATAAACTACATAATAAAATACAGTCTGAAAAAACAGGACAGCATCTGTTTAGGCTGAAAGAAACAGCATAAATTTAGATAATTCAAAAAAAGAAAAAGAAATCCCAGGCTTTCTTCAAAGAAGGTCTGGGTAAGTATGCTCAAAATCAATAACGGATAGGGAAAAGAGCTAAATCTAACCGTTTTTCCTTAAAATAAAAGGGTTGCAGTAACGATTTTTAAATCGTTACTGCAACACATCCTTTTTCAATCATATTACCAATCTCCCGTTAATTTTTACATTTACATCTTCATTTTCATGGCTTATAGTAAAAAAGAACTTATCTTTCTGGAGGAAGCCATGGAATTAAATATAAAAGGAGCCAGTAAGGGCCAGATCCTTAAAAAGCTCTTTCTCTCAACATTGTATCTCAGCGCCTTTACCTTTGGCGGCGGATACGTGATCGTTACTTTGATGAAAACAAAATTTGTGGACCAGTATCACTGGATCGATGAAGAAGAGATGCTGGATCTGGTGGCTATCGCCCAGTCCTGTCCCGGTGCCATCGCCGTAAACGGGGCTATCGTTGTAGGTTACAAGCTGGCTGGCCTGACAGGAGTCTTATGCTCTGTGGTTGCTACAGTAATACCACCTTTTGTCATTCTTTCTGCTATCTCATTCTGTTATGCGGCATTCCGTTCCAACCTGATCGTTGGGTGGATGTTAAATGGCATGCAGTCAGGCGTAGGAGCAGTTATTATGGAAGTCAGCTTTAGCATGGCATCCGGTATTGTAAAAGAAAAGCAATACCTGTCCATTTTCATTATGATCGTCGCTTTTATTGCCAACTATTTTTACAAGGTCAGCGCCATTGTATTGATCTTGTTATGTATTGCTTTAGGTGTGGTGCTTACACTGTACCAGGAGAAAAAGGCCAAAAAAAACGACTGTAATACTTCCCAATCTAACGAACAGAAGGGAGGTACATTATGATCTACTTACAGCTTTTTCTCAGTTTTCTTCAGATCGGTGCCTTCAGCTTCGGAGGCGGCTATGCTGCCATGCCTCTGATCCAGAACCAGGTAGTCCAGCTCCATCCATGGCTTTCCCAGTCAGAATTTACGGACCTGATCACCATTTCCCAGATGACACCGGGACCTATTGCCGTCAATTCCGCTACCTTTGTAGGGACCCGTATTGCCGGAATGCCAGGGGCTTTGGCTGCTACTGCCGGCTGTGTTCTGCCATCCTGCATTTTAGTTACATTACTGGCAAAGATCTATCTGAAATACCGGAATTTAAGCCTTCTCCAGGGCGTCCTTAAATCTCTTCGGCCAGCAGTTATCGCCATGATCGCAGCTGCCGGTGTAAGCATCCTGGTCACTTCTTTCTGGGGAGAAGCTATAACTTCCCTTACACTGACCCAGCTTCTGCCAAATATCAGCATTCAGTCTGCAGGTATTTTCATCGGCTCCCTGATTCTTTTGATCCGCTTTAAAATGAACCCCATCCATGTAATGCTTTTGTCGGGAGTGGCGGAAGTGGTGCTGCAGCTTATAGATAACATATTTAATATTTAATTGAGAATTTTATTACATAATTTTCCCTCATTTTGTGGTATGATACTTGTCTTTCGGAGTTGAACTGAAAAAATAGTGCTAAGCCATGGACTAAAATCTATGGCTCAGCACTTTTTTAATATCGGTATTACCCATAAAATAAGAGGTTAATGGAAGTCCGGTATGATCGGAAAAAAACTTTATAAAAGAAGAATTCCGTGATAAGTTTATATATTTTCGGTCAGATATTTTTGCAACTCTGAAGTCACGTATGAAATCAAATATCTCTTCGGTACCATACTGGTTTTTTAAGATGTGTATCTGTAGGATCCTGGTCAGCAGTACCGCAAGGTAACAAATGAGGAAATGTCCGGTGATCGTTTCCTGTTTTTGTAAATATACAGGCCTTGCATCAAGCTGGGATTTCATGACACGGAAAGATTCTTCAATGCGCCAGAGATTATGGTAGGCAGCATACACCTTGGATGCAGCCATGTGGATCTCTGAAGTAACGATCATGTTATAACCTGCAAATCTGCGGGCATTCTCAATGGCTTTTTCGTTTATTTCAACTTTTACAGCATCCTCTGTTTCTTCTCCCTTTTTATTAGTGGGAATAAAAGAAACATATTTAGAACTATCGCCATATTCGGATCTTTTTGCCTGGCTGGCTTTGAGCTTCTTTGCTTTCTCGACCTGCCGGTTTATTTCATATTTCTGTTTTGCGGCAAGTTTTGGATTGAATGTTACGATCCGTTTTTCTGTAAGTTTTACTGTTTTTTTATGTCCACCGGTATCTCTGCAGGAATAAGAAAATTCATCTACGCATTCCTTGATACGGTACAGTATCTCTCCTCTTTTGTTCTTAACGTCTGCATAGTCATTTTCAAGCAGGACCCATGTTTTTTCCGTCTCAGGAAGAGTTTTTACAGATTTGGAGAAGATGTATCCATCGCCAGCTTTCAATGCATGTGCGATGTTATTAAAGCAGTTAAGTCCCTTATCCGCGATCTGGATCGTTCTGCCGGATATGTGACTGCGTTTTTTAAGATCATCAATGATGTTGCGTATAATGGGTTTTTCACTTTCATTCCCTGGATACATTTTCATACCGATAGGGATCTGGTTGGCATCCAGGAGCAGGCCCATACCGATGATCGGTTCCCTGCGGTTTTCTTTTGAGGGGCCTTTCAGGCGGAAATCATCTTCTTTATCAATCTCAAAGTAAAAGTTTGTACAATCAAAATATGTGTGGGCCGTATCAAGCGGATATGTCTGATTGATCTGGTGGTTATAGATCTCGATCACCTTTTCGTATTCGGAGCCAATGTACTCCAGACCGGAATACAGCTGGTCCAGTGAAAAATCGTGGTTTTCAAAGAGATTTGGGATAACCTCATCATAAGTTTTTGATTTCGAACAGGGCTGGACTGTTCTTGCATAAATTAAAGCAGACATCATATCAAAAATGTTAAATCTGAAATTAGTTGCCGTCTGCATGAGATCAATAAACCGCTTACAGCCGAGAGAGTCATTGATATTTTTTAAAAGAAAATACCCCAGATATTTTTCGGGAGACACATCGGAGATCTGTTGTTCTTTTTCTGCCTGTTTTTTCTGTTTGCATTTCTGATTAAGTTTCTGGACCTTTTTGGTAAAAACAGCAATCGGATCCTCGATGCCGGTAGCCTGAAGTTCGTGTACATACCCCAGAGGTTTGTAAGAACGATGAGCACCGCATTTTCGAGTAGGATCATAATAACTTTCGTAGATCTGTAAATAAGTACCCTTTTTATTGTTTGTTTTCTTTAAGAAATAAGACATATAAATCACCCTTCTCCATTATAACACTATAGCACTATATATTTAAAGGGCAAAAAATAAACTTTGTCAAATATTTTTAGCAACAAAAAAACCAGCAAATATGCCGGTTTATAATAAAAGGGGGATCTTATTACTCCCAAAAGTAATAGTGCTAAATCCTAAAGACGGGATCCTGTTGATCCGCTTTAAAATGAACCCCATCCATGTAATGCTTTTGTCGGGAGTGGCGGAAGTGGTGCTGCAGCTTATAGATAACATATTTAATATTTAATTGAGAATTTTATTACATAATTTTCCCTCATTTTGTGGTATGATATAAGTGCTATAAGATTAAATGATCAAAATCAGATACAAGGAGGTTTTTCATATGGCACTTACACATTTAACATCTGAAACATTTGACCAGGCAGTAAACGCCGGTGACGATCTGGTAGTAGTTGATTTCTTCGCTACCTGGTGCGGTCCCTGCAAAATGCTGTCTCCGACTGTAGAAAAAATGGCTGAACTTCACCCAGAAGTCCATTTCTATAAAGTGGATATTGACGAAGATATGGATCTGGCTACCCGCTTTAAGGTAATGAGCGTACCAACTCTTCTCTATTTCAGAAGAGGCGTGGTTGCCAATAAGACCATTGGCGTTATCTCTGCTTCTGAAATGGAACAAGCGATCGCCAAAGCAAAGTAAAAAGCAATTTTTAGCAGAGCTGTATAAAAGCAGCTCTGTTTTTTCTGCATAAAACAACTGTCACTCTTCTTTTCACAATCGAAAAAAATCCCAGAATATGATATACTTATATTCAAGATGTTGGGGTCAAACGGTATTTTGACCCCTCTGATACCAAATTGCTACGTGCTTTGCACTCCCGCAATTCTAAAAACATGAGTAGGAAACCTGAAAACCAACAAGAAAAGCACCAACGCAAAAGGAGGTTCCCATATTTATGAATAAAACACCCAAACTGTTTATACTTGCCGGAACCGTTTTGGCATCCATTTTTCTTTTCGTGAGTATTGTTTTCAACAATTTTGTCCAAAAAAGTATCTATGAGGAAAATTCCCGGCATCTGCTGTCTACTTATGAGCAGGTAGACAAAACCTTTACTATGTTTGTCCAGCACAACTGGAATGCACTCTCTGACTGGAGCAATAATTTGCAATACCTGGATGATGCCGAAAATATGAAAACTCTCTGGTATGAATTTGCCAGACGCAAGGATGCCTGGCAATATCAGGATTTTTATATGTTTAATGAGAACTGTGATTTTATAACTGCTGCAGGACGGGACGGAAATGCCCCAAATATACAGGGGATCTTTCTGGATATGTATGAAACCGGCCAGCCTGTTATTTCCAGCTATATTGCAAGTGATTCCAACCGCCGGATCGTATTTGCACTTCCCATGGAGGTTCCATATACCATAAATGGCATAACCTATTCCGGACTTGCTGTCAGCTATAATAATGATGTGGTGGAAAAGCTGATCGCAGGTAATATTTATCAGGGACAAAGTGACTGCTACATCCTTACATCTGATGGCAACGTTCTCCTTTCCCTTGAACCCAAAACAGAATTTCTCCAGCACATATCTAATCTCTTTGATTTTTTAAATAACTATACGGATATGACAGAAACTGAGATAACTGACCTGAAAAAGAATATTAAGAATGTTTCTACCGGAAGTCTCCAGTGCCGTTACAACAAAAAAACTTATTATCTGGTATACGAGCCCACCGGGATCAATGACTGGACCATAGTGGGCATTATCCATAATGATGTTGTGGATGCCAGTATGCGCCGTATACAGTTCATTACCATTGTCCTGATCCTGATTCTGAACGGATGTATCGCCCTGCTTCTTATAGGTACTGTTTTTGTCCTGATGGATTCCAGGCTGCGCATGAAAGAACATGAGCAAATGATCCTGCTAAAGCGCAAAGAGCTTACGGAACAGATGTTTTCAGGACTTGGAAGGATCGTTGACCGCTTTGCTGTAGGAGATTTAAAAAACAACCGCTATGAATATCACGAAAACCTGCTGAAGCATCCCATATATCCAGAAACCGGATACTATGATGATCTGGTTAAAAATATTTCCCGTCAGTATCTGGTGATGACTGATACGGAAAATAAAAAGATGAACCATCTCCTTACACCAGATTATCTGCGCTGTGTACTGAAAAAAGAGGATGATATCTTTAAAATTGAATACTACAACCGTTCCATTGATACATACCTGGTCATGCATGTTGTCCCTGTTGAATGGGATTCTGAACATGAACTGGAAAAAGTTATGCTTATCACCCAGGATATCGGTCAGAAGCATGAGTTAGAAAACCTTGCCAACACCGACGGCCTTACTGGTTTATATAATGAGCGTTATTTTAACTCCATACTGCATAAAAAGGAACTTCAAAAGCTCCCTTTCATACTTTTCTATCTGGATCTGGACCATTTTAAACCTGTTAATGACACCTATGGTCATGACATGGGAGATAAGCTTTTAAAAGAAGCTGCCAACCGGCTTCAGTCCTGTATCCGCAGCAATGACTATGCCTTCCGCATCGGCGGTGATGAATTCAGCCTGGTAGTGTGTACTGAATTTGATGAAAGTCTCTGCTTCAGGATCAAGGAGCAGATACAAAACCGGCTCTGCGCTCCTTTTGATATTGACGGAAAAACTCTGTATGTTGGTTCCAGCTGCGGATATGCCGCCTATCCCAATGATGCATCTACTGCTAATGAGATCCGTATCCTTGCAGACCAGCGTATGTATGCGGAAAAGGAAAAACATCACATGTTCAGCAGTTTAAGCAGCTCATCCACTGGAAGTGGTCTGGAAAAATAATATCCCTGGATCATATCTACACCCCAGCTGCTTAACAGACTCATTTCCTCTTCTGTCTCTACTCCTTCTGAAACTATGCTGTAACCCATCCGGTGGAAGGTTTCAACAATACTCTGATAGAACATGGCACGTTTTTTATCATTACATATATCAAAAAGAAGGGTTCTGTCTATCTTGATGGCAGAAAATGGCAGTCTCATGACTGTATTCAGGTTTGCATATCCAGAACCAAAATCATCCAGACACAGTCTGACCCCGGCAGCCATAAACCCATCTATTACCATTCCTAATCCTGCGTTGTATTCTGTAGCAACCGTTTCTGTGATCTCAAACTGTATCCAGTCATGGTGGATATCCATATCATCCATCATACGGATAAAATGGCTGCTGCAGTCACTGCGCATCAGATCCAGGGAAGACAAATTTACTTTTATATTAAAGAGCTTCTTCATCAGATCCCGGTGTTCATTTATAAACATGCAGACGCGTTTAAATTGCAAATCTGTGATCTGTTCGATCATATGATTTTTTTCTGCGATCTGTATAAAAACATCCGGTGCAATCCAGCCTAACTCCGGATGATGCAGACGGCTTAATGCTTCCAGTGTAACAAAATCATTTTTCTCTGTAGAATAAACCGGCTGATAATATACTTCAAAAAGATCCTGGGCAATAGCCGTGTGCAGATACTGCTCTACTTTTTTATTATATAAAAAGCCATCCATGGTCTGCTGATCATCCTGTATCACCTCTATCATGCCATTTTGCATAGATAATGATTCCAGATACTCTGCATATTCCAGCATCAGCCCGCTGGTGCCAAGCTTTTGCCCATGGACGATCCCACTGAGGATCACAGGCGTTGCAGGTTTACTGCTGTCTGCATCCAACTGCATATCTGTTTCAAACATCTTCTTTATCTGGGTAATATAATACTCATACTCCTGCAATGACATAGTCAGAACTAAAAAACGTTTTCCCGTAATACGGAAAACCCGGCTTCCACACAGTTCTTCCAGTTTTTTTGCTGTAAGCTGCAGAATATGATCACCGCCTTCAACTCCGGCAACTTTATTGATATGCTTTAGCTGGTAAAGGTATATTGTGATGATATGGAAGGATTTTCCTGCTGCAATCAGTTCATCGCTCCTTCTGGTAAGGTAAAGGTGATTATATACTCCTGTAAGGCTGTCCCGGTTCGCATTTGGATTATTGATAGTAAGAAACAGAGCCAGTATTCCAAGACTCATGCCAAAACCTGTCATCAGCAGAGGGTAATACAAAAGCTGGATCACTACCCCGCATCCGCACAGGATCAGGATATCCAGGATCACCTTTGTTTTCTGAGGGCCAAATTCTTTTCTCCAGGAGATAACAAGGATCAAAATCACTGCCAGATGAAAAAGGGCGCTGTAATACATCAGTCTGTACCATGGTCCTTCCACATATCCGGCTGATACATCAAAATAAAACAGTTTTTCAGTAAAGGGATTGGTAAGCACAATACTGGCCAGTAAAATAGTTGCAAGACCCGCCAGCAGCATCTTCTTCACCGAAATAAGCTTATTATCGTGCAATGTCATAATATAACAAAGAAGCGCATATGGAAGCAATGCCTGAAACAGATAAAAAATAGTTGTAGTCACCACTGCAGCCAGGCCAAAATCCCCATCTCCTGAAGTTATATAATAATTGCTTACTAATTCAGCGATCACATCCAGGATCCCAATAACTGCAAAGAAAAGAAATACCCTGCTATTTAAATCCTCTGCCCTTTTCTGATCCAGGAAATTTCTCAAAACCAACAGCAATATGACCACTGCTGCGATCAGAAAATCTGCATTATACATCATCATAAATAGCCCCCTTTGTTTTTTGCAGCATGTGATCTGCCTGACGTTTCCAGTCACTTACTGTATTTCGTGTCCCATCCTCATTTTTCAGATAACCATATCCGAATTGTAAAGAAATATAATACCTGTTTTTCGTTTCCTTTTTCACTTCATTTTCAAGGAGGCATTCCAGCTCCTGCGGCTGTATCTGGGGATCCATTACGATCACTGCAAACTCCGTACCGCCAATGCGGAAAATTTCTATCTTATGCCTCTGGTCACTATCTGCTGCCTTTTGGATACACCGGGCTGTCTGGATCACTGATTCATCTCCTGTTTTCATTCCGTAGACATCGTTGATCTGTTTCAGTCCTGTTATCTCGATAAATAAAAGCAGTGCATTCTCAAGCCGGATCTTTCCTTCCTGGATCTCCTTTATGTATTTTTCAAATGCTTTCCTGTTTTTTAAACCAGTCATTCTGTCTTCCATTGACATTTTTTCATAAACCAGCTGCTCCATCCTGAACTGACTGTCCCTGGATGTTTTTTGCAGCAAATGCCAGAACAGGATTGATGTATACAAAAAGATTCCTGCCTGAAAGACCATGTCATACCAGTAGATCGAATATACCCAGTACAAAATAAGGGCTGTCATACCGCTGACTCCCAATGTGGCAAATGCCAGCAGACAAACCAGAATTTCTTCCGCTTCATTTCTTTTGTATTCTTTCCACAGAAGACAGATCATGGATATAACCCCGGAAAACAGCATAATGTGTGTTAAAAACAGCATATGCACAAATGGGATATGAAACAGGATATTGAGTATTCCCTGTAAAATGGCATTTCCATAAAGAAGGAAGATCCATACCTGCGGGACCCACCGTACTTTCTCACTTATTGTATTCTGCACAAACCAGAGCATTGGAACTGACATAAGAATAAATGCATAAAAAGAAAGAACCATCCCAACAGCGCCATGCTCTCCGTACATCTGATAAAAACCTGAGTCCAGGTAACACCACAAGCCACAGATGAACATAAACAATGATGCATCCAGAAAACGCTTTTCAACAATATGATGGGCTTTCATATACCAGAAAACAATAGCAGAAACAATTCCCGTTCCCCACATTCCAAGGATCATGAGAAATGAAAATACAGATTCCTGGAAATGCTTTTGTGAAACTGCCGGAAAGCTTCCTAAAACAGGTGCCTGTATATAAAGGGAGGCTCTGTTATTGCTTTCATAAACAAGGCAGACCGGCTCTTTTCCTGTATCTTCTGCTAGCCACACATCTGCCCACATTTTTCCCTTCATCTGGTCATTCTTTAAAAAATCGTTTTCTTCATACCGGAACAGACACTGTTTTCCCATCCACACTTCCGGCTGATCCTGAAGACCGTTTATTGACAGGACCTTATTTTTATCTTCCGGAGTCAGTGTATTATTATAAAGCATGATCTTTCCATCCTGATCTGCCTTAACCATGGCAGGAAGATCAAGGGCCTCTTCTTTTCCATCTACTACCTGATACCAGCCACTGCTGACAGAACGGATATCTGCCATTTCTCCATCTGCCCCTGAATTCCATAACATATGTATCAAAACCATCAGGATAAAAAATATACAGATCAAACCGGCCCATTCTGTTTTTTTCCACGCATTGCTTTTTTTCATGATCACTATTTTCCTCGCCCAAACAGACAATTCAGTTTTCCACCCCTTACTTAAAAAATTATAACAGAATCTATATTAATTGTCACCATTTGCAGTGCTGGATTTCATTTTTCTATCAACGTAAAAAGCAGTAAAACCATATTGTTCTTTCCGGTTTCACTGCTTTTTTAATGCGTTATATGTCTTTATTTACTTTTCGTGCTTTTTATCCACTTTCTGTATCAGCTTCTCCACGCCCCCAAGATAATGCTCTGCAATAGCCTGTTCCACCTGGGCGGGACTGCCGTTTTTGCAGGCATCTAACAATTTTTCGTGAATAATATACTGCCTTTTAATAACCTGTTCTCTATCCACATCCATATTATACCCCGTTACAATATTTCCATAGCTCAGATCTTCCCAGGCCTTCTTCAAACGTTTAAAACTTACCAGATCAAGGATCGCTTCATGAAACTCATTGTCCAGTTCAAATACCTTGCGGTATTCATCTTTATGAAGCATTTTCATCTGTGATAAAATATGCTCCATTTTTTCAAGATTTTCCTGAGGAAAAGGACCATTGTGCAGGCGTACTGCCATCATTTCATAATTGGCGCGCATGTAATAGATCTCATAAATATCATCCATTCCTACATGTCTTACAGAACAGCCTACATTTCTGTAATACTCCACCATGCCTTCCTGCTCTAACTGACGCAATGCTTCCCGTACCGGCCCGCGACTGATGCCGAATTCTGATGCCAGCTCCTGTTCCCCTGTACGTCCATGATGCTGCACAAGAGAAACCTGTGCTAATCGTTTACCTGGAATTTTGCCGATTGTAAATAGTTAATTGTAGATTGTTGACAATTTCAGTTACAGTTCAGCCTTTTGACCCTAAAGCTTCATAAGTCAAACGCCCAAAGCTTCTTGTCCGCTACCACAATTCTATTTAGGCATCCTCTGTTTTATTAGTTCTGCAAAATACTCTGCGCCTGTCAGCAAAATATCATCGTTATAATTGAAATGGGAATTATGAAGGGGGATTGCTTCGGCTCCATCCCGACAGTTTCCTAACAGAACAAAACATCCTGGAACTTTCTCAATAAACTTTCCAAAATCTTCAGAAAACATCAAAGGGGCGCAATTTTCCACAACATGATCGGCCCCAACCACTGCCTTAGCTGCGGCTGCCACATATTTCGCATTTTCTTCCCAGTTGATCGTCGGTGCAAATTCATGTGTATATGTAAATTCATACTCTGACTGATTCATCTGGCAGATATGGCGGCAAATGGATTCCATGCGCTCTTCTATGAGCTTTGAAACAGCCGGTGATACATTTCTTGCATCTCCCCGGATCACTACATTGGAAGGGATCGCATTGTGAGCACCGTCCGTTTCAAATTCAGTACATGAAACAACTGCTGTATCTGTTGGTGTTGCATTTCTGGATACAATCGTCTGCAATGCCAGCACGATCTCACTTGCTGTAACAAGGGGATCCTTTACAACATCCGGAGCAGAAGCATGTCCGCCTTTTCCTTTAATGTGAATGCTGAAATCATCTTCCCCGGCAAGGATCCCTCCCGCTCTCACTGCAATCGTCCCAGCTGGATACTGAGGTACATTATGCAGTCCGTACATCTCATTTACTGGAAATCTCTCAAAGAATCCATCTTTGATCATGGCCATAGCACCATATCCAGGTTCTTCCGCAGGCTGAAATACAAAACGCACGGTTCCGTTAAAATCCCTGGTTCCTGATAAAATCTTTGCTGCTCCCAAAAGGGTAGTGGTGTGACCGTCATGTCCACATGCATGCATACGCTTTGGATTTTGGGAACAATAAGGAAGTGTTTGATCCACTTCATCAATGCAGATACAATCCATATCTGCCCGCAAACCGATCACACGTGTTCCATTTCCGACCTTTAAAGTTCCTACTACACCGGTTTTTCCGATCCCGGTCTCCACTTCTATTCCCATTTCCCGCAGTTTTTCTGCAACAAACGCAGCTGTGTTTATTTCTTCAAATGCTGATTCCGGATGAGCATGTAAATAATGCCGCCATTCTGAAAGCTGTATTTTTAATTCTTCCTTGTCCATGATCCTTCCTCTGCCTCCCTGATTTTCACATATGCTTTTGGAATCTTTTCCCTCTTATAATCTTAGTATAATAATGGTTCCAGATTCTATCAATATCCTACTTACTTTTATCATATTTATACCAATCTGCTAGTTCCTGGTTACTGTTCATGCGTCACATGGCCAGCAACGGAATTTGAAATGCTGCATGATCGGAATGGAGACAGCGAATTTTCTATTTTTCGCAGCAGTTTCTGTTATTGATTTTTTAATAATTCTTCCATGGTATGCCATCCTAATACTGCACATTTTACTCTGGCCGGCATATGGGAAATATCCTGAAGTGCCCCTGCCTCTTCCAGGGCATCCATATCTTCATCAGTCGCATTTCCTTTGATCATCCTTAAAAAGCTTTCTGCCAGTTGTATGGCCTCTTCCTTCTTTTTCCCTATGATCAGATCCAGCATGATATCAGCAGAGGCCTGGGAAATGGCACAGCCATCCCCTACAAAGCCACCGTCTTTTATGATCCCGTCTTCCACCTTCAGTTTCAGCCAGATATGGTCTCCGCAGCTGGGATTTAAGCCTTCCAATATCAGATTGGCATCTGGAATATCTTCTTTATGGACCGGATGCAGGTTGTGATCCGTTAATATTTCATTATAAAAGCTTCTACTCTCCATAACCCATTCTCCTTCTTACCGTCTTCATGCTTTCTACAAACCCATCAATTTCTTCTTCTGTATTATAAAAGAAAAGGCTGGCTCTTGTTGTGGAAGAAACACCCAGATATTCCATCAGAGGCTGGGCGCAGTGATGTCCTGCACGGACTGCGATCCCGTCTGCATCTAAAATAGCACTGACATCATGGGGGTGCACCCCATCTATGGTAAAAGTAAGGATTCCACAGTGTTCTTCTGCCTTTTCGGAGCCTAATACATGGACATAAGGGATCTTTTTAAGACCTTCTAAGGCTCTGACTGTCAGTGTTTCTTCCCTGCTTCTGACCTCATCAAAACCCACCTGCTTCAGATATTCAACAGCAGCTTTTAATCCCCAGGCTCCTGCTGCATTCACAGTACCTGCTTCAAATTTATGAGGAAGAGGTGCAAATACAGCACCTGTACGACTGACAGAATCGATCATCTCTCCGCCTGTAAGGAAAGGCGGCATTTCTTCTAACAGTTCTTTCTTTCCGTAAAGAACACCGATCCCCATAGGTCCCATGAGTTTGTGACCGGAAAATGCCATAAAATCTACATCCAGTTCTTTCACATTGATCGGCATGTGGGGCGCGCTCTGAGCGGCATCCATAACAACTACTACCCCGTGTTCTCTGGCCAGCTTTACGATCTTTTCAACAGGCGCCGTCCGGCCCAATACATTAGAAACCTGGGCGATAGCTACCAGACGGGTTTTATCGGTAATAGCATTTTCCAGTGTTTCATCACTTAAAAAGCCGGTCTGGTCACATTCCAGGAATTTAAGTTCTGCACCCGTCTGACGACATACCATCTGCCATGGAAGCAGGTTGCTGTGATGCTCCATAATGCTTACCAGCACCTCATCTCCTGCTTTTAAATGATTCAGCCCATAGCTGTAAGCCACCAGATTTAAGCCTTCTGTGGTATTTCTGGTGAAAATGATCTCTTCTGTGCTTTCTGCGCCGATAAACTTGCGGACGGTCTCTCTGGCTTCTTCGTAGCAGTCTGTTGCTTCTACGCTTAACTCATAAAGTCCCCTTAAAGGGTTTGCATTATATTTTTCATAAAACTGTGCCTCTGCCTGGATCACAGCTTCCGGTCTCTGGGACGTTGCCGCATTATCCAGATAGATCACTTTATTATTTTCCAGAAGAGGAAAATCTTTTCTGTATGGATTATAGTTCATCGTTTTCCTCCTCCAGATAACTCTGCACTGCTTTTTCCATTTCTTCATCACCGATCTTCTGGCAGACCGCATCGATCTTTGCTCTGGCGATCATCTTGCTGGCACTTTCTGCGCTCATTCCCCTGGATGATAAATAAAACAGCATTTCCTCATCCAGCTGTCCAATGGAAGCGCCATGATTTCCTTCCACATCTTCCTCTGCACAAAGGATCAGCGGAATGGTCTGGTTGACTACATTTTCTCCCATGAGAAGTACATTTTCTGCCTCATCACCCTTAGAACCGGAGGAACCATTTTTAAAATCAATGGTACCACGGAACAGCTTAAATGCCTGATCATCCAAGATCCCGTCTGCGTTCATTTCGCTGACTGTCTTTTTGCCCTTGTGGACTGCCACATAGTTCATATCATAGCGCTGGCAGCCTTTTCCCTGATAACCGATATCTGCTTTAAAACAGCTTTCTCTGCCCTTTAAATCTGCCAGGCAGCCGGAATAGGTCTTTTCCCCGCCTAAAAACAGCTGCAAGATTTCAAACCGTGCGCCTTCTTCGCACTCTGCGCCAATATCATTTAACAAAGTATAACCGTTCCCTAAAAGCTGCACCTGTACCAGACGTACCTTCCCGCCTTTTTCAATATGCAATTTTGTCTGGATAGCAGCAAGGCCGGCAGCTGTCTTCTCTGGAGAAGTGTAATCCATAAAAACATTTACCTCTTCCCCTTCTTTTGCGGAAATTTCTACTTTCTGAAAACTCTTTTTTCCATCTTTACATGAAAAATGAAGACGGACCGGTTTTGAAGCTGCTTCTGCCCTACTGCTCTCTATGACGATTGGAACAGAACCTGACTTTTCTCCTAAAAGATCCATGTCCCGTCCCATTCCTGTAAGGATATCTGAAAAATCTGCCTTCTTTTCTGCTGCTTCTACAGATGATCCTGTTATATTTTCAGATGCCCCATTTACTTTTTCTATTTCACAGGTATCCCCTGTTTCTATATCTTTTAACTTACTTTCATTCATTTTCAGCCAGTTCCATGTTCTGGAAGGAAGGCTGTTTACTGTCATATCAAGTCCCTGACCCATAGGGGACCTCCTTTCCACCTATACCTACTGTTTATCCAATACTTCCTTTCATCTCCAGACGGATCAGATTGTTCATCTCCACTGCATACTCCAAAGGAAGTTCCTTGGAAACATTATCTGCAAATCCACTGACGATCATGGCACGGGCGTCTTCTTCGCTTAAACCTCTGGACATGAGATAAAAGACTGCTTCATCACTGATGCGTCCGATTCTTGCCTCATGGCCGATATCTGCGTCTTTTGTGCGGATATCCATAGCCGGGATCGTATCCGATCTGGAAATAGAATCCAGCATCAGGGACTGGCATGAAACAGAAGAACGGCTGTTTTTTGCCTCTTTTGTAACAGAAACACAGCTTCTGAAAGTGCTGACACCGCCATCCTTGGAAATGGAACGGGTATTCATAAAGGAAGAGGTATCCGGTGCTGCATAGACTACTTTGGCACCTGTATCCAGATCCTGACCTTTTCCTGCAAATGTAATGCCGGTAAATTCCATTCTAGCGCCCCGTCCCTTTAAGATACTCATTGGATACAGGTAGGAAACATGGGATCCAAAAGAACCGGATACCCATTCGATCACGCCGCCTTCTTCTACCTGGGCCCGTTTGGTATTCAGGTTATACATGTTCTTGGACCAGTTTTCAATGGTAGAATAGCGCAGTCTTGCATTTTTTCCTACAAACAGCTCTACGCAGCCTGCATGAAGGTTTGCCACATTATATTTCGGCGCAGAACAGCCTTCAATAAAATGAAGATCTGCCCCCTCATCTACAATGATCAGTGTATGTTCAAACTGCCCGGCACCAGGTGCATTTAAGCGAAAATAGGACTGCAGCGGAATCTCTACAGAAACATGAGGCGGTACATATACAAAAGAACCGCCAGACCATACTGCCCCGTGTAGCGCGGCAAATTTATGATCTGTGGGCTTTACCAGCTTCATAAAGTGTTTTCTTACCATATCTGCATAAGGACCGGTTAAAGCACTTTCCATATCTGTATATACAACGCCCTGTTCTTCTACTTCCTTGCGCACGTTATGATAAACCAGCTCTGAATCATACTGAGCGCCTACACCAGCCAGTGATTTACGCTCTGCCTGGGGGATTCCCAGCCGTTCAAAGGTATCTTTAATATCCTGTGGGACTTCTGACCACTTTGCAGTCATTTTTGTATTTGGACGGACATAGGTGGCGATATTGGACATATCCAGTCCTTCAATAGAAGGTCCCCAGTCCGGTATTTTCATTTCGTTGTAAATCTGAAGAGACTGAAGACGGAACAGCTCCATCCAGGCCGGATCATGCTTTTCCCTGGAAATCTTCTCTACGATCTCCGGAGTCAGCCCCGCCTGGATCCTGTAGGCGTCTTTTTCTTCGTCTTTTATATCATATATACTTCTGTCTATATCATTGATCTGTGTTTTTTCTTCCATATGCTTTATGATTTCCTTTCCGGAAACTGCCCATCTTTTTTACTTTCAAAGGCATATTTATGCTTCCCTGTTATTTCAGAAACTCCTCAAATCCGGTCTCATTGATCTTCTCTACCAGAGAACCATCTCCTGTTTTAACGATCTTTCCTTCTACCATTACATGGGTATAATCTACATGCAAAGCTTCCAGGATACGGGTGCTGTGAGTGATGATCAGAAGAGAACCGTCCCGGTCTTTCTGGTATTCTTCCACACCTTTTGATACAGTGCGAACTGCATCTACGTCAAGTCCTGAATCTGTTTCATCTAAGATTGCCAGATTAGGCTTTAACATAAGCAGCTGGAGGATCTCTGCTTTTTTCTTTTCACCGCCGGAAAAGCCAACGTTCAGATCACGTTCTGCATAAGAAGGATCCATCTGCAAAAGCTCCATGGCCTTTGCCAGCTCTTTTCTGAAATCCCAGAGGCGGATGCGCTCTCCTCTTCTCTGCTCTAAAGCACTGCGGATAAAGGAGCTTAAAGACAGTCCCGGTACTTCTAACGGACTCTGGAAAGAAAGAAACATGCCGTCTTTGGCTCTTTTATCCACTGGTTCTTCATTGATCTTCTTTCCCTGAAACCAGATTTCACCGCCCGTCAGCTGATATCTTGGATTTCCCATTAATGCATAACCCAAAGTGGACTTACCAGCACCGTTTGGCCCCATTAATACATGAGTCTCTCCTTTTCCAATCTTTAAATCTACTCCGTGAAGGATTTCTTTATCTTCTACATTTACAAATAACTGTTTTACATCCAGTAATTCCTTTGCCATGATCATACTTCCTTTCTTTCCTGTTTTTATAAACCCAGTGTATTAATTGGTTTATAAAGTATATTTATAATAACCTTATAAACCTAGTTTGTCAATGGGTTTTTGTTTTTATACCTGCTTGCTAATAATATGCTTTTTGGTGTATACTATATGGTAATATTTAAGAAAAAAAGAACTATATCAATAGAAAGATAAAGGAGAATACGATTATGATCGTTTCTACAAGAGGCCGTTACGCGCTCCGGGTCATGGTAGATCTGGCCCAGCATCAGGAAGACGGCTATGTTCCATTAAATGTGATCGCAGGACGACAGGATATTTCTGAAAAATATCTTGAAAGTATATTAAAGGTACTGGTACAGGATGAACTTCTCACAGGCCTTCGTGGCCGGGGCGGCGGATACCGCCTGACTAAAGAGCCGAAAGACTATACCTTAGGTGAGATTCTTCGTCTGACCGAAGGATCTCTGGCACCGGTTGCTTGTACCGATGACGGGGAACATGACTGCCCCAGGAAAGAGAGCTGTCCTTCCCATCCGGTATGGCAGAAATTAGACACCATGATCAATGATTTCTTTGACGGGATCACATTGGCAGATCTAATCCAGCCTTCGGAAGAAAGTAAAGAAAAGCTTTCTTAGCAGATTCATACACCAAATGTTGAGTTCTCTTTTATTTTCTCTCATAATTGCTATATAGTCGTGAAAGGTCCGAAAGCCAGCGGCGCGCATTACAGATGCGCATTTGGGAGAAAATCCTTTGTTCGTGGGCTTGCGCCGCCTAGTGTCAGAACTGCGAACCCAACTCACACGCTTCGCGTGTTCGGGCACGGTTCTCCGTTCTGCCGCTATGCTCGCCCACTCACGGATTTTCAAACAAATGCTTATTCTGTAATGCGCGCCGCTGGCTTTCTACGCTATCACCTATTTACAAATTAAAAACGGTGGATATTAGTTACAGTTCAGTCTTGCATCTTCTTACCCGCTTACAGTGGACAAGAAGATTTGGGCGTCTGACTTATGAAGATTTAGCGCCAAAAACATTTATGAAAACAAGTTTTCAACGTATTTTCGACCCTAAATCTTCGCAAGGGAACCGTAACGGGTATTATCCAAAATTAAGGAAAACACTGGATTTCCCTGCTTCTATCGCATAAAACAATAAGTAGCTGGGGGACATTACGCTTAAATACTGTATTTTTTTTGCGATATGCCAATACAGTAGAAAGAGCCCCGCCATGTATAATAAGCATTCGGTAGGCAATTTTGGACCTTTTGTGAGCATAGCGGACAGGGCGGAGGCGTTGCCTGAACACGCGAAGCGTGTGAGTTGGCCGGAGCCCTGTCTAATTGGCGGCGGAACAAAAGGTCCAGAAAATTGCCGTGAATGCGTTTATACATGGCGGGGCTCTTTCGGACCCTTCTGAACAAAATCGCAATTATAAAAAATAAGCCTGACCAGATTTCAACATGATCCTATCAGGCTATTTTTAATAATTTGATCCATTTTCCTTCAACCAGGCTCTCCTTGCCTTATAATCCGGCAGCACCTTTCCTACCTCTGCCCAGAAAAGAGCGGAATGATTCATCTGCTTTCTGTGTGCCAGTTCATGGACTACCACATAATCCAGTATTTCCGGCGGCATCAGGATCAGCTTCCAGTGGAAGTTCAGATTTCCTTCTCCACTGCAGCTGCCCCAGCGGGTTTTTGCAGCACGGATGCTGATCCTTCCATAGGTGACTCCCATAATCTTTGCATACCAGGCGGTTCGCTCAACAATCTTTTTTCTGGCAGCACGGCGGTAGAAAGCTTCTACCTCCGGATTTTCTTCATAATCCGCTTTGGGTCTGGCAGCTTTTCTTTGTCTGCGTGTTTCTACAAGAAACCATTTCTCTACGATCCACTCCTGACGTTCATTTACAAAATCCATAAGTGCCTTTTTAGTGATTCCTTTTGGTGCCCGGATCAGCACTTTTCCATCTGCCTGTACCTCCAGCCCGATCGTACGTCGTTTGGAATATACTACATCTACCGGGATCGTTCCTTCCTTTTCTCCCTGACGCCATCCAACTTCTATCCTGCTTACCATCTTATCACCCCTCTCATCTGCAAATTTTCTAGTGCAGCCTTCTATCGCTTCCTTCACTTCCCATAGCAGATTTCCCTGATTCAGTCAAAAATACCCCCGGCACAAAATATATCTTTGCACTGAGGGTATTTTTCCTGATCTACTTTATGATTTTCTTTACAGATCATTGATCTGCCTGCTATTTCAGGCAATTCTTTCTTCTTTACAGCACATCTGAAAAATGAGGCCGCAGCTTCTTAAACATCTTAAGTCCCACCGCAAATACTACAAGGGTGAAGATCCAGTAGTACAATGTCAGCTTCGGTCTTTCCCAGAACCAGTTTCCTGTTATCATGCTGTCTTTGTAACCGGTTACGATGTAATAAAAGGGATTGATCTTAAATAATGGTTCGATCCACGGCAAACGGTTGGTAAACATGGACTCATGATACATGATCGGCGCCATCCAGATACCAAACTGAAGACAGATTCCTACGATCTGGGACATATCTTTAAAAAATACATTAACAGAGGCAGTAAAATATCCCAGTCCCAGCACCAGCATAGACGCTGCAAAGCTATAATAGATCACCTGAATCCAGGAAAGTATCGGCATCCTTCCTGCCACCAGATACATGATCATCATAATAAGAACAAAAAAGCCATGCACCAGCAGACAGGAGATCAGCTTGATCATAGGCAGTATCTCTACTTTAAAAACCACCTTTTTGACCAGATAACTGTATTCCTGCAGGCAACCTGTAATTCCGTTTAAAGCTTCTCCGAAGAAAAACCAGGGCACAATACCCGGCACCAGCCAGATTACATAGCTGACACCTGGAACCGGCGGCGGGGATTTAAAACCGATACCAAAGATGACCGCATAGATCACAATGGTAACAACCGGCTGGATAAACATCCACACAATGCCGAAGTAGGAACCTACAAAGCGCTTCCTGAAATCTGCTTTTCCCAGATCCCATACCAGTTTTCTTTTTTTAATGATCTCTTTTAAAAGAGACAATGCATAATTCATAAATTCGTTTCCTTATACTCTCATTCTTGGCAAAACTGTCTTAGAACTTAAAAGTATCCTTTAAACCGCTCCACTTTTTGTCCTTGTCAGAAATGATCAGCTCCATGCCTTCCTCGATCGGCCAGTCTACACCAATCTCCGGATCACTCCATAACAGACCGCCTTCATCACCTGGATGATAGAAATCTGTACACTTGTAAGCAAACTCAGCTTCATCAGATAATACTAAAAAGCCATGTGCAAAACCTTCTGGAATATAGAACTGCTTCTTGTTTTCAGCAGATAAAGTTACACCAAACCACTTTCCATAAGTTTGGGAATCAGCACGAAGGTCTACTGCCACATCAAATACGGTTCCGCGCACTGCACGTACCAGTTTGCCCTGAGGATACTGCTTCTGGAAATGAAGTCCTCGTAAAACGCCCTTTACAGACATGGACTGGTTATCCTGAACAAACGTCATGTTCAGACCAGCTTCCTTAAAATCGTTCTGATTATAAGTTTCCATGAAATAGCCTCTTTCATCCTTAAATACAGTAGGCTCGATTACATAAAGTCCTTCAATATCACATGTAGTTACTTTAATCTTTCCCATAATGATTCTCCTTTATTTTTTCTTCTGACCCTGGTTCTTTGTTTATCGATCATAACTTATCGGTCATATATTTTCCACATTCATCTGGAAATTTTACCACGTTATCAACAAGTCTGCAACTGTTTATCCCCATAAATACCGCTGTACACAGGCTTGATTTCAAAGAAAACAGTACCTTGCAGACCACTGCCGCCTCAGGCAACCGTTTTACAACCGCAGGCAGACCACCGCAAAGATCCGAAGGATCACGTACACATCCGCTGCTATCATAGTATACAGGATCAGCCTGTCATCTGTATCTGTTCTGACCGCTTTCTGATTTTTAAGAGTAAGCAGGAAAATGGGCAGTAACGGAAGCATATATCTTCCCTGGACTCCCTGAACCATGTTAGAACTTTTAGGTGTCCATGCAAGGAGCATGGAAAACATCAGTGCCCCAAAGATCACCAGGCAGATAAACCAGATCCATAATCGCGCCTTTATCTTTATAACGATCTCTTCTCCCGGCTTTTTAAGCGCTAATAATATCAGACAGACAGTAAGCAGTAAAATAACTAAATAGGGTGTGTTTAACACTGCATCCCGATTGCCAAGTGCTTCTCCTAACATTCCTGAATACAGGCTTTCTCCCTGCCATGCCACTGTATTATAAAACAGCTGCAGTACATGTACCGGCTGATGGATCAGCTCTGCAAAAGAATATCCCGCTTCTTCTGCCCAGGCAACATAGCTGTCACTTTCCTGTGTATACATGGCAACCGTCCTTAAATTTACCACAGCCATAGCCGCTAAAAAGCTTCCCAAAACAGCCACAGCAGAAATCGTCCATTTTTTCCAGTTTCCAAACTTTTTAACTGGTATCAGCAGACAGAAGCCTGCAATGGCACCATATACCATTTTGCAAGGGCCCATTACTGCCATGATACAGGCAAGAAGAACTACATCTTTTACAGAAACCTTTTCTGCCTTATACGCAAGATCCAGGCAGACGGCGGCAAAAAGACCAGAACCTGCCAGTATCACAACATCATAAGACAGCGAAGCTGCCAGATGAAGGCTCATAGGCAAAATGGACACGCCTAAAAATGCATTTTTCCAAAAAGGCAGACGTTTTATAGTCAAAGTTCCAACTACAGCAAACAGCAAAAGGTTGAAAAAACGCCCCAGATATAAAAGGGCAATACTGTTAAGGCCCAATACTCTTGCCAGAGTAAAACCCAGTGCCTGAGGCACATAGGCAAGCGGCGTCGTCCGCACCGACGGCTGGCGGGAAACACGCAGCCCTGACATCTTTTCGCTGCTTTCATCATGCACAGTTTCTTTTTTTACAGTACCGCCATCATGGATCGCCTTATAGGTCTCTTCTTTCAAAGTCTGCCCCAGAATAACCGGTGTTCCTTTTTGATCCTCTTTCGCATCATCTGCCGTATTTTCCACGGCATCTTTCTGCTCTTCCTTCCAATTCCGAAACTCCTGATTCACATCCTCAATCCAGTCATCTTCTTCCCGGATATAGATATAACCATCTTCATCTGCTCCCGGCAGCCCTAAAAAACGGTTGGAAAGCTCATAGGCACTGATATAGTGGCTTACTTCATCCGGTGCTGACAGCGGGGCCAGGACAAGCATATACAAAATGCCAAGACACATGATTATTCCAAAGTACAGACCTGGAAGTTTTGATCCACTGAAAACACCGTCAAAAAATTCCCAGTTTTTTCCAAATATGAGTATACCAATACCAACCAGCACCACCATACTCAGGAAAAACAGGCCCCCATACCAGCCATACAGCCATTGGTGACCTGTTTCCGTTACAGATGCACGTACATCCAGAAAATGCCATACTCCCAGAAGAAACACAGCGAAAGGCCATAAAAGCCAGATCGATAATTTCTTTTTCATCTTTTATTCACCTTTCCCACAGGTTTCCAGTGCAGCCTCACGTTTTTCCAGGGCTGCTTCCTTCTCTTCCAGAAATTTCTGCTCCAGAGCCATCTTCTGGATCAGCTCTCTCTGCTTGCTTTCAAGCTGGGACAGCTGGATCGTCATTCCAAATGCTTTTACGATCAATAAAAAGATCATAAACAGGAACAGAAAGTTCGGTGTGGAATAAATACCTAAAAGTCTTGCGCAAAGATCCGCTGCTCCCGGGACCACTGCAAACACCACAAGGATCAGGGACATGATCACCCAGAACATGGCAGCTTCGATCTGCACTTTCGCCTGACGTATTTTTCGCATCATAAATGTCATTGTGATAACAGAAACTATGATCAGTACCACACGAAGCATTATTGTCATCATCTTCTGTCACCGCCTTCTTTTTTCTCCAACCAGTATTCCCTGTTCATGGTGCATTTCATGATCAGCCACATAGGAAGCATGCGGTATGCTTTTCCCATACGGTATCCCATATATTTAAAACCGCTTTTTACAAACATTCCGGGGATCAGCCATGGTTTGTGCTTTTCTGAAAGATAATGGGCTGTCTGCTTTACCAGACGGATGCCTTCACTTTCGGAATGAATACCGCCGAATACCTCCGGGTGGTCTGCCTGAGAAACAGCCAGGTCAAAATTGCGCTTAAACTGCTGGGTACAGTTATAATTGTGGGAATGAATCACCTTAGCATCAGCCACATAAGCAATGGCATAATCATCTTCCATCACTGCCTTTCCGGCAAAGATCATATCTTCATTGAAAATGGCATTTTTAATAAATCCCCCCTGAAACCAGAATTTCTCCCGGTCATAGGCGCAGCACACATTAGAAGCAAAGAAGGTCTTAATCCCCAGACGTTTTAAATCTGCCTTTGTTTTTAAGTAGCTTTCCTCTGGCTAATTAAAGGAACGTGTATACCGTTCTGCCAGCGGACAGTCTTTATCAGGAAGCTGTCTGGCATAAGCCATAATAACCGCCTCGCCCTCCGGACCTCTCTGCTTAAACGCATCTGTCAGCTTTTCAATTAAAAATTCATCTGCCGGAACAGCATCATCGGTCATAAACACCACGATATCTGCCCTTGAAAACCGCATTCCTCTGTTTCTGGTAGCACCATGGTCAAATTCCGCCTTCGTCAGGTGGTGGACCTGAAGATTTTTTATCCCTTCAAAGCCCTTTTCATTCCAAAATGCCTTTTCTGTATTCATTACAATGATCTTCCCTATGGGATAGGTCTGTTTCTCCAGCATCTTTAAAAGCCTGGAAAATTTCTTACCCGGTTTATAGGTAGGAATCACCACGTCTACCCGCGGTTTTTTGGGAGTTTTCTCACTCCAGCTTTCCTCTGTCATTGCCTTATCTCCTTTTCCTCACTCCTGCAGGATCTTATGGTACAAAGGCCAAAACCTGCCGTCAGTCCTGCCATCAGCAGCAGATAGCAAAGCGCTGCCCCGTTAATGCCAAAAGCTCCAACAAGAACTCCTGACAGGAAGAAAGCTGCCACAGCTGCCGCCGCATATACAAAAAACACGGTTTTCTGCCTGCGCATAATAACCAGTGCGTAATACATCAGATTTGCCAGGGCATAAAAACCGCCGCCTAAAACGATTCCTGCAAATGCCCAAAAATAAACAGTCAATGTTCCTTTCTCGCCTCCCATAAGAAGCTCCATAACAGAAAGTGCCCATTTTCCTAAAACAAAAGTACCTGCCATTGCAAGTACAGTGAGCCCCAGGATCACCACTGCGATACGCACCAGTGTCTTCTTAAACTCTGTGATCTTTTCTTCTGTCCAAAGATCTGTCAGCGTAGTCAGATAGGGACGAATCACAAAATTAGCTACCATATAAATAACAGAGGTAGGCATAAAAATCAAGTTAAAATATCCTGATGCCGCATTGTTCATCCGTGCATCAATGGCATATTTTGCAGACGAAAAAATGTAAAAATCCAGGAACACGGAAATAAACAAAAATCCCGTATTTTTAAAGAGTTTCGTCACTTTTCCCCTGGTAAAAGTCCAGTCCACATGGTCCAATGCATGGATCACATCCAGATTAAATAAAAACACTCCCATTGCCTGGGCTGCCACAGCCATAAGACAGGCAAACAGCAGATGTCCAAATGCCCCCAGAGTCACTGTAAATACAGAGACAGAAAAAATCGTTCTGAAAAAATTAGATTTACCTGTAAGGTACAGACATCCCTGACGCTGAAATTCAGACTCATACACATCCGCATATCCGTCAATGATCTTATAGATCACAAGAAGAAGCAGGATCATACATTTTCCCGCTGTATAGTCGCCGATCCCTTTGCGGAAAGCAATGGTCTTCGCGGTCAGAAACAAAGCACCTGCCACCAGTGCAAACATACAGGTTATATTTCTGTGCTCCCGGTATTCTCTGAAGGAATATTCTCCCTTTCCGTCTGTGATCTGAAATGGCCTTATTCCAAAATAAGCCACTAAAAACAACTGCTGTCCCAGTGTAGAATAACCAAAAGAGAAAATACCTCCCTTTTCTTCTCCCGCCATGCGGATGACCAAAAAAGAAAGGACCATACTTGCAAAGGCATACACAAAGCTGCCTGCAATATTCCATATCACATTGGCTCTTGCAACATTATCTCCCTTATATAATAACTGTCTGGTAAGATTTTTCATAATACTTGTTTAACGCTTTCTGAAATTTTGGATGATCAGGATAGACAGCAGCATACGAACCATATAACTTGCTGCTGTCAATGGCTTCAAATAACTTTCCCCTGCTGTCCGGTCATCAATAGTAACCTGCACTTCCGCGATCTTTGCGCCCTGACGGATCAAAAATGACACTGTATCCGGTTCTGGCCCGTAATTTAAGTTCCAGGCAAATTCCCCGATCATCTTCCGGCTGAACAGACGCATTCCGGAAGTAGGATCCTTGATCTTTGCACCGGTAGTCATCCAGATAGCCGTTCCGATCAGACGGCTTCCAAGCATTCGCATGGACCAGCTTTTCTTTTCTGTTACAAAGCGGGAACCAATGACAATGTCATAGCCTTCATCCATTTTTTCTTTCATGGCCTTAATATATTCCGGGCGGTGCTGTCCGTCGCCGTCAAACTGTACCGCATAGTTATATCCTTTCTGCCATGCGTATTTCATACCGGTCTGAAAGCATCCCGCCAGTCCTAAATTTACCGGCAGGTCAATAAAATTATAACCCCGCCTGCGGCAAATGGCAGCCGTGTCATCTTTAGAGCCGTCATTGACCACCACATAATCCAGTTCCGGGAAGTCCCGGCAGATGTGGTCTACTACTCTCTCAATATTTTTTCCCTCATTATAGGCCGGTATAACTAAAAGTACCTTATCCATTGTCTCTGTTCCTCTGATTATCTTCTGACATTCTGTCCGTCTTTTCTGCTCTTATATCCATGATCCGGTATTACCAGCGCATCTTCAATACGCCTGTGAGAAATTTTACTTCTGCAAGAACCAGAGCCAGAAATGCTCTTGCTGCAGTCATTTTCATTTCTCCCAGTTCCAGATAATGTTCATAATAATATAACTTGCTCTTATGAAGAAGCTCTTGTTTCTCACTTATCTTCTTATAGCTTTTATCAATACTTACAGAATGCGCATGGACATAGTAAGCATCTGTCACTAAAAGCTCTTTTAATCCCATTTTCTTTAATTTCTGTCCTAATATTTTCTCTTCATAATAGAGAAAGACATGTTTATCAAACAGTTCTTTTAAGTCTCCCGGCGTGAAGCAGCCTGTTTTCACCATGAAAAAGGAGCCTGGAAGAGCTCCTACCATGCGGCTGACTCCATCTGCTGCCACTGGCAGCTTATCAAGAGGCGTCTTTAAAAATGCGCCAAACAACCGTCTGGTCACCAGACCTGTATCCAGAAGATCCAGCCAGACTGACTGCAGATCCCAGTAACTGAAGGAAGGCTGTCCCTTTGTATCTACCACCATGGCAGAAGCAACTGCCCCGTCTTCCTGTTTTTCAAGAGCATCTGCCACCCGCAGGATACAGGTATCGCTTACCTGCACATCTGGATTTGCGATCATAATATAATCAGGCTCCAGATATTCCACTGCATAATCGATCCCCGCCTGATTTCCGCTTCCATAACCGCCGTTTTCTGCAGTTCTGAAAAGATGCAGCTGCACCTTTTCTGACATGAACCTTTCTTTAAATTCTCCCAGTTCTTCCCAGGAATCATCGGTAGAACAATTATCTACGATGATAATATTATGAATGGCTCTGCTGTCCTTCCAGCTTTCTGCCAGTTTTTTGGTTGTCTGTGCATCATTATAATTTAATATTACGGCACATATATTCGTGTCTGCGTCCATAGTTCCTTTCTCTCACTGTTTTATTTTTCCATCTATCATTTTCCCTGGCTCTTCTTGCGGTTGTCAATAACCTTCATACCCAGGCGTCTGCTGATAGCAAGGCGAAGGGCCGGGCAGAGTCTTGTCATCTGGTTAAAGCACCACCAAAGCTGCATATACCAGAATTTTCCTTTCTGCATCGGCATGTCTTTCCATGGTGTCATATCCAGATATTTCCGGTACCATTTTCCGTAATGATTGTGGTTTCCGCCGATCCAGGGCCGTTCATCCCCCAGAAAATGGATGATGACCGGCTTTTTCTTCGCTGCCGCAAACTCCTTTTGACCTACCACCCGGTAAGCATCGCACAGCTGTACTAATGTATTATAACGGAAATACCGGTAATTCGTAAAGAAGTTATACCGTGGAGAAAGAGGTAAAATCCGACCTTTTAACGCTCCGTTAATGGTATCCTGGTCACATGCAAACAGACTGCCTGCATGATCTCCGTAAAAATCCAGCAGTTTTCCCAGCACATTTTCTCTGCGCCAGCCTGCCAGATCCATTAAGATCACACCAGAGTTAAAATAGGCATCATCTTTTTCCATATGGATAGACTCTTTCATCTCTTTATAAACAGTAGGTTCCATGACCATACCTGCCAGGCAATCCCCCAAAGGCGTTTCATACATTTTTTCAATGGAACTGCAGACAATGGTGTCACAGTCCAGATACAAAGCCCTTGTCACTGTCTGCGGCAATACCTCTGGTGCAAAAAGCCGCCCCATGGCACTGATATCAAAACCTCTGGTATCTATTTTATAAGGAAATCTTTTTTTCAGATCTCCTAGTTCCACTGTATACAACTGACGGCCAAAGCCTGCTGCCAGATCCTTCAGTCTTTTTTGAAACGCTTCACACATCTGGGCCGAAAGCACATAAACATCCAGATTTTTTATATAACGATTATTGTCCAGCAAGGAACATAGCGATGCCGCCAGATGTCCTGCATAACCATCATTGGAAGCATATATAACGTGTACTGCCTGTTCTTTTGCTTTTATAGCTTCTTCCATAATTTTTTCCATTCTCACTATTTCTTACGTTCTGTGGTCATTTTATTTACGATTTTACAATACAGGCCCTAAAATGTAAATCCTATATGGCATTTTTCCCCTAATTATGATAAATTAGTAGCAGTATGGTTATGGGGCATTTTCCTGTAAAAAATAACCCGTAACAGACTGTAGGAGGTTTTATTATGCGAAAGACTTTTAAACATCTGGCAATGGCAGCTTTGGCTACTGCTCTCATCGCAGGATCAGCTACCACTGCTTTTGCATTCAAGGACGACTCAAACAACGGCCCAGGTTCCGGAAAAACTGCGGAAGTATCTTTACAGGCGCCTGGCAACGGAAATTCTTCCCAGTCCCAGGACAACAACGCTTCCCAGAACATTCTTGTAGAAGATTCTTCCCAGACTGCAGACAACACACAGTCTGAAGCTTCCCAGACAACCGATACAACTGACAACACCACAGCAGCAGAAAATACCACAACTGATACTTCTGCTCAGGTTCCTGTAAACCAGGCATTCTTACAGGTACAGCTTCTTCGGGCTTCTGACCAGGTATGGAGTGATCCGGTCCGCGATGATTCCGTTCTTTCTGTAGGGGATGGCGGATTTTTAAGTATGTGTATCTATGCAAACAATCTTCCAGGCGATGTGCTTTACCGTACTTACAGCAGCGCACGTGGATGGAGCAACTGGGCTATGAATGGCGGCCATACAGACTGGGCTGCCAGCAATCCAGTTGAAGCAGTACAGGTTCGTTTAAATGGTATTTTCGGTGACCGTTTTGATGTTTATTACCGTTCCAACCTGTCTGACGGTACAGAATGTGACTGGTCTAAAAACGGAGGCACCAACGGTGCTATGGCCAGCGGCCGCATTATTACCGGTATGCGCTTCTCCATGTGGGGCAAAGGCGTTGAAGGCGCTGCCTATAAGATGGACAATCCATTAGTATCTGCTGCTCCTGACGGCATCCACTTTGAAAACGGTACACCTGTATTCAGCAATGGTACCGGTGACAACTTTACCGGATGGGTATGGAACGACAGAGACCGTTATTATGTGGTAGACAATGCCATTGTAACCGGATGGCAGTACATAGACGGATACAAGTACTATTTTGAAGGTGATGGCAAACTGGTAACAGATCTGGAACCTTACTTAAATTACCAGGGACAGTTTAAGATCAAGATCAACAAACAGATGAACTGCCTGACCATTTATATCCCGGATGGTGACAACGGATACATTATCCCGTACAAGTCCTTCCTGTGTTCTACTGGCGATGACACCCCATTAGGCGAACACAAAACTCCTGAGAAATACCGCTGGAGACTGATGAATACAGATGAGTACTGCCAGTACCTGACCCGTCTGGATGCAGGTATCCCGATCCTTCTCCACTCTGTTATTTATGAGAAACCAGATCCGTATACCTTAAAGGCATTTACCTACAACTACTTAGGTGCTACCAAATCCCACGGATGCATCCGTCTGACTACCGCAGATTCCCGCTGGATCTACGAGCACTGCGCACTGGGAACTTCTATCACTGTATATGAATCCCCGATCCCAGGACCATTTGACCGCCCATGCATCAAAGTCATGATCCCGGATACACAGACCTATGATCCTACCGATGCAAATGTACCGGAAAATGGATTACAGTAGTACTTGACCTATAAAATACCTCCTGACCAGGTGATGTTCCTATCATCTAAGTCAGGAGGTATTTTTTATTGTATATCCAGATATTCTTTTTTAGTTGGCGGCGGATAAGCCTGATCTATGGCTTTGTAATCTTCTTCTGTCAGCTGTATTTTATCTGCCCCGGCATTGAGAAGTGTATGTTCTGCCTTGCCGCTCCTTGGAATTGCAATGGTGTGTCCGTCCCGAATATTCCAGGCCAGCATGATCTGCTCTACGGTGGCATTATGCTTTTGGGCGATTTCTTTTAAAACCGGGTTATTTAAAATGCCCCTTCTCAAAGTCCCCGCCTGTGCCAGTGGGCAATAGGACATTAACGCCACATCATGCTTTCTCATCCATGGCAGAAGGCTATATTCAATCCCTCTGGATCCGGTATGATAAAGCACCTGGTTTACCAGGCAGTTTCTGCCGCCCGGAACCAGCCACAATTCTTCCATATCATCAATATCAAAGTTGGAAACGCCCCATTCCCGGATCTTTCCTGCTTTTTTCACACGTTCCAGCTCTGCTACGGTTTCTTCCAGAGGATAGTTTCCCCTCCAGTGGTACAAATAAAGATCCAGATATTCTACACCCATGCGCTTCATGGAGTCATCTAACGCCCGCTCCAGGCGGTGCTTTCCCGCATTGTTTGGCAGAACTTTGGATACCAGAAAAAGATCATCCCGTTTTTTATCAGAAATGACCTCTTTTATAAGACTTTCCGCTTTTCCATTTCCATACATTTCCGCTGTATCGATCAACGTCATGCCTGCCGCAACACCTGCGCGCAGACTTTCCAGTTCCCGCTCTCTGGCGGACTTATTCTCTCCAAGGAACCAGGTTCCAAGCCCTAAGGCCGGAACCTGCACTCCATTTCTTAATGTAACTGTATGTTTCATATTAGATCAGACCTGCTTTTTCCATTTCTTTCTTCATCTTGTCATAAGACGCACCTTCTGGTGTTGGAAGATTGGGTAAATAAGGTTTTCCCGCTGCCAGTCCCCGCATAATAGCCATGTCCTTTGCTGCTACCGGAAAACTTGCTCCGTCCATTGCAAGGCGGACCGGATTTAACTTATACTGGGCTGTCAGGGAACCTTTGATGTCTCCTGCCACATACTTATTATAAATATCTACAATCAGCTCCGGCATAAAGTTTCCTGCTGTGCATACACCGCCTACTGCTCCGATACATAAGCTGGCATATAACAGTGTATCTTTTCCGCCAAACACCTTAAAGCCTACATCTGCATTTCTTCGGATAAATTCTTCTGTCTGGGTGATATCACCGGAGGTATCTTTCATTCCTACGATATTTTTCACCTCATGGGCCAGTTTTTCCACCAAATCTGCACTTAAGGTATAACCAACTCTTCCTGGATTATTATACAACAGAACCGGCGTATCCGGAACTGCTTCTGCAATGGTTTTAAAATGCAGGAATAACTCATTGAAATTCGGCTTTAAGAACATGGGCTGCAAAATGGAGATTCCCGCTGCTCCGTTTTTCACTGCCATTTTTGCAAGGCGGACACATTTCTTTGTATTGATGGCTCCGATTCCAAAGTAAACAGGCACTCTTCCCGCTGCCTGATCTACCATGATCTTAAAGCCCCGTTCCATCTCCTCTTCTTCGATCTGGTAAAACTCACCGTTGGAACCAAAAGCAAGGATCCCGTGAAGACCGCCATTAATCACATAGTCTACCTGTGCCCGCATGGCTGTTTCATCAATCTTTTCATCCTCATCAATAACTGTGATAATAGGAACGATAACTCCCTTGATAAAGTCTGTATTCATAACGCTTTCCTTTCAGATACAATTTCGGATCTTCTGACCATTTCTTATCTTGTTTTGCTGCTATTTTTCTTTTACAATAGAAACACCTGTCATTCTCTCATAGTAACGGATGATGTCATCATGATCACAGCTGCCTTCGTCATGGTTCTTTAATTCCTGCATTACTTCCATCATATGGGCTGTCATAGGAACCGGCATATTGATGGCATGGGAAGCGTTTAATGCATTATTTAAGTCCTTGATATGCAGGTCGATTCTGAATCCAGGTTTATAATTTCCCGCTAACATCATAGGAACCTTGGCATCCATAACCGTAGAACCTGCTAATCCGCCGCGGATCGCCTGATATACTAACTCCGGATCTGTTCCCATTTTTTTCGCAAAGGTCATTGCCTCTGCGCAGATTCCGATATTCGCTGCAACTACCATCTGGTTGGCCAGCTTTGCCACATTTCCGGAACCGATTTCGCCTACATACACAACAGAACTTCCCATTGCCTTTAACAGATCGGTGTATTTGTCAAATATTTCTTTCTTGCCGCCGCACATGATAGACAAGGTTCCGTCGATTGCCTTTGGCTCTCCACCGGATACCGGGCAGTCTAACATTTCCATGCCGGTTCTTTCTTTCAGTTCTGCTGCGATCTTCTTAGATTCTACCGGGTCGATGGAAGACATGTCGATAACTACTGTATCCTTATCTGCGCCTTCAGCGGCACCATTTTTTCCTAACAGGGCTTCTCTTACATTTGGTGAGTTTGGCACCATGGTGATGATCACATCAACGCCTTTTGCTGCTTCCGCGTTGGTTGCCCCTGCTGTTGCGCCTGCGGCTACCAGTTCTTCTACTGCTTCCTTTTTAAAGTCATTGACGCAAACCTGATGACCTGCCTTTAAAAGATTCTTTGCCATTGGCTTTCCCATGATTCCTAATCCAATAAATCCTACTTTCATTGATCAAATCCTCCTGTTATTTGAAATTTACTCTCGGAATTAAAATTTACCAGTTTTTCGGATAATAAATTTCCCGGCTTTCCATAAGCCCATCTTTTTCCAATTTCTCAATGTCTAAACGCTGTGGATTGCCTGGAAGATCTGGCTGACAGTAGAAACGACCGTTCTTTTCCTCAGGCTGGAACAATGTGTAGGCTCCCACTGGACGACTGATGGGCTCATGATATTCGATCCATTCATTTTCGTTGTATAAACAACCAAAGATAGCATTTAAATAGATTCTTCCGCCAGATGTGAATTTAACTCCCTTTTCACGGGCCAGGTCACGGATCCTTATGATGTCATCCATTCTTGTCATTCTGCCAATAGAAGGCTGAACGTGATCCACGCCTTTTTCAATATAAGTTTCATATTCATAATAAATCCTCATGGACTCTCCAAAAGCAATGGGGATCGTCACCCCCATCTCCTTTAAGCGGCGGATTCCGTTCATGTTGTGGGAATGGATCGGTTCCTCCAGCCATGCCAAATGATATGGTTCACACATTTTTGCAAACCGGAATGCATTGTCCACATCCCATCTCTGATTGCAGTCAACTGCTACACCGATTTTGTCTCCCACTGCCTTGCGGACCTTCTCGATTCTTCGCAGATCCCGTTCCATATCTGTGCCGTCGTTGCTTCCCACCTTAAATTTAACAGTGGTATATCCTTCTTCCACGTACCGGACCATATCTTCTACCAGCTCATTGTCTTCTAAAAGAAGGGAACCGCCTCCCTTGTAAGCCTGTGCCCAGTCCTTAGTCGCACCCATAAATCTGTGAAGAGGCTTTTTCGCCCTTTGAGCCAGAATATCCAGCATCATCAGATCCAGCTGTCCTACCTCCACTGCCTTTTCGCTTTGAAATCCGGCGTTTCTTATCTTCCAGTAAAGGCTGTTTCTCCACTCATTGTAGCTGTGTTCCTCTCCATTCAAAACCATAGGAAGGATATCAGTAACAAATCCAGGACCTACAGTCAGGTGAGCACATGCTCCTTCCTGATCATACAGTTCAATACATCCCTGCTCAGGAGCGAACTTTCCCATTCCTCCGGTTCCGTCTTTAAAAGGCTTTGGAAGGGGAATCTTATGAAAATGATAATACACGGCTTTTGTAAATTTTATTTTATCCTCAAAATCAAAAGTAAACATCCGCGTTGCCTCCCGTTCATCAAATTATGTATTACAGTTATGTACTCCCGGAATCTCTTTGTATACGCTTTTGTACGAAGATTTCTGTCAGCTGCATTTACAACCGAGAGTACACCTATTATTTATTTTTTTCTTTTTATCTCATAACGAAAGATCTCATGAACCTGAAGCAGCCAGCTCTTTTGCCACCCCATCCATTACGATCTGCGCACAGGACATGGAATCACTTTCTCCATAGCTGGAAAGCTGAAGAGCATTAAAGAATGTACCATCTGCGCCAGTAAAAGAGCTTCTTTCAAAGGTAGGATCCATCTGGAAGCTGCTCCATTCCATTACCTTTGCATTTGCCTCTGCTACCTGGCTTCCACTTAAATCCAACATAGCTAAGCCCGCCTTGTTGGCCGGAACACCACGTGTATCTCCCAGAGTCTTTACACCGTCTTCCTCAGCTACTAAAAACTGGATCAGCGCAGCTGCCTCTGCAGGATGCTCTGTGGTTGCGCTGATACCAAATGCCTGATTTACCTTAATAAAGCCTCCGTGGTAATCTCCCATCTTAATGTAATCGCCAATCACAAACTCACCGTCTTTTACTGCTTCTGCATGCTTTACAACAGAGGTATCATACAGAAAAATACCTGCATAATGGCCATCGATCCAGTTTGCGTTTGTATCAATCAGATCGGCACCGTCTCCTGCTACCTTCTGAAGAGTAGGAATTACGTGATTATCCTCCAGATTCTTAAGGAAATCAAATCCCTCTGCAATCTCCTCCTGGCTATACTGCAAAGCGCCATCCTTTACCCAATCCTTACCATACTTACACTGCAGGTAATAAACCATAAGGAATGCACGGTCCAATTCCTTCGTGACCATTGGATAGTAAGATTCGTCATATGCCTCAAAGGCTTTTCCTGCTGCCAGCAATTCATCTAAAGTAGTAGGAATCTCCACACCAATCTTGTCAAAGGTGGTCTTATTCCAGCAGAAAACTCTTCCTGTATTGCTGATAGGGATCGCATTCAACTTGCCATTGATGGTAAACACGCTTTTATCTCCATCTGTATAATTGTCCAGATCCAGGATATTAGACACTTTATTCAGATCATAGAAATTATCTCCGTTTGGTGAGTAGGTAGACACCCAGCTCCAGTCCAGCTGCATCACATCTGCTGCATTACCAGATTTGATTCCCAAAGCGATCTTTTCCTCATGACCGTTAAATGCCTCGTACTCAGCTGCCACCGTGATATTTGGATATTTCTCCTGAAATTTATCAATAGCTGCCAGTGTAGCCTGATTTCTGGAATCCCCGCCCCACCAGTTTAATCTCAAAGTAATAGGTGTCTAGGTATCCACCTCAAGGTCTGCAGCTGCTGCGGTTTCCCCTGTGTTCTGTGCAGTACTGCTTTCCTGGGCACTCTGTCCTCCTGCAGAATCCTGAGATTTTGACGTAGGCATACAGCCTGCTGTCGTAACAGCCATTGCGCCAGCCAGAAGTAAAGCTTCTAATTTTCTTACATTCTTTCTCATTTTCATTTCTCTCCTTCTACATTATTTATTTGCAAAATAAACTTCATAAGCATTTTCATAAAAAATCTGTTCTTTTTCCTGTTCTGTGAACACAGGGGATTCATCTATATAGCCGACATAATGCTCATATACATCCTCTTTTAACGCCGATGGCATGTCTGTGCCAAACATCAGTTTTTCTGATCCTACGATTTCTTTGGCCAAACGGATAAACTCAATGGCTTTAAGATAGGGATAGGTATCTGGCCTGCAGTTATGGACCAGACTTGACAGATCAAACCACAAATTCGGAAACTGCAGCACTTCTAATGCCTGCCGCAATTTATCCTTATCTTTATCCGATGGAGCCAGCAGATGACAGGCTACAAATTTCATTTCCGGATATCTTTTAACCAGATTTCGAAGTCCCAAAACCTGCCAGCTGTCACTTTTGCATTTTCCGATATCAATTACGAATACGTGACCATGATCACAGGCGTAGGAACAGGCCTCATCCATCACAGGTCCATCCACCTTAAATTCAGGATGAATGGCCATCAGACCGGAACCGGTACTTACTTCAAACTTCTCTATCTTAAAATTCAGTTCTTCAAACAGATATCTACGGATTCCATCCCGGTCACGGGAATAGGGATCATATGCGCCAGCTCCTGCGAATCGGTCCGGATACTTTTTAGCCGCCAGATAGGTATAGTAATTCTGATATCCGTAAAAATTTCCCTGAAGCAGCACTGCCTTTTCTACCCCGTTTGCATCCATCACTTTCAGCAGATCCTCCGGCGTCACACAATCCCCGCCGAATTCCTCAGGTATCATCCTCACAGTCTGACCATTAGCATAAACGGCCATTCCATTTCCTATGCTGCGCAGTTCACCGCCCGCACCTGTGCCGGCAATATACTGAACCACATGGGCGTGGCTGTCAATGATCCTGCTTTTTCTCATCCTTTCACACCTCCTGCCGCAATTCCTTCTACAAAGGAATCCTGTGCTGCGAAGAATACGATCAGAGATGGGATGATGGCAATCAGTGACATAGCCAGTACTCTGTTCCATTCAAAGCCTACATCAGCGTCCATGGACATACGAAGGAAAATAGATACCGGATATTTGGATACTATATTAACATAAATCAGTGGTCCCATAAAATCGTTGGATGCCCACATAAACTGGAACAATGCGCAGGAGACAATGGACGGTTTCAGCATAGGAACGATCACATACCATAATCTCTGCATGATTCCGCATCCATCAATTTCAGCCGCTTCTTCCAATTCTCTTGGTATCCCTCTAAGGAACTGGATCAGCATGTATACAAAGTAGGTATCACCTGCCAACAGAGAAGGAATTATGATGGGAAGGTAAGAATCCAGCCATCCCACCTGGTCAAACAGTATATACTGAGGTACATTCAGTACTACCTGAGGCAGGAAAAGGGTTGACAGCAGGATTGCAAAGGAAAAACGTTTGCCAACAAAATTAAACCGTGCAAATCCATAAGCGGTCAGCGTTGCTGAAGCTACCGTAAAGATTACTTTTGGTATTACAAACTTATATGTATTTGCCATGAAATGAAGAAGCGTCATTCCCTGGTATCCTGCAAAGCCTTTTTGATATCCACTGAAAGTAGGTGCCTTTGGTATAAAGTTTACACTTGAAAATATCTGCTCATTGGTCATAAAAGAAGCCCCGATCATCCAGATCAGAGGATATACCATGACAACTCCCACCGCCAAAAGGATGACATATCGTAAGACCATATTTACTTTATAGCGTGTTTCGCGAGTCATTACATTTACCTCCCATCTTCATCTGAATAATATACCCAGTACTTCTGGCTCAGGAATGATACCTCTGTCAGGGTCATGATGATCAGGAACAGCAGCCATGCAATGGCACTTGCCATTCCCATTTCATAGCTCTTAAACGCATTGTTGTATACCAGCAGAGATACTAACGTAGTAGAACGAAGCGGTCCTCCCTGCGTTACAATAAATGGTCCGTTAAATTCCTGGAACTTGTTGCACAGCTGAGTAACAAAATTATAAAAAATAACCGGTGTAATAAGGGGAATAGTGATACTGAAGAACTGTCTCCATTTTCCGGCTCCGTCAATGGATGCCGCCTCATATAGATCCTTTGACACACCCTTTAAAGCAGCAAGAAAGATTACCATAGGGGAACCAAACTGCCAGATCTTCAAAAATACGATTACCCAGAAAGCCCCGGTTGGATCTCCTAACCAGTTAAATGGCTGGATTCTAAACCTGGATCCGATCATATTCACAAGTCCCTCTGTTTTAAACAGGAATCTCCACAATACTGCGATAGAAACCGATCCGCCTAAAATGGAAGGAATATAATAGGCTGTTCTGAAAAAATTCACACCCTTAATCTTAAAATTCAAGATATAAGCAATAAACAGCGCAAATATTAATTCCAGCGGGACTGTAAGAAACGCATATTTAAAGGTCTGTATAAAGGCCTTCATGATCATAGGATCTCCCAGTATTTTTTTATAATTGTCCAAACCAGAAAAAGTGGCTGTCCTGAAAAGATTGTAATCATGAAAGCTGTAGATCAATGATGATACAAATGGGTACAATTTAAAAATTGCAAAACCAATCCACCATGGCAGGATCAACAGCAATCCCACATTCTTTTTCTTGAATGTTTTGAATTTCGTTTTTTCCTTCATGTTCTCCTTCTCCTTTTTTCATAGCATTTTAAATATAATATTTTCGCGCTATGACGTTGACATTTTTAGCATTTTTGACCTTATTTTCATGTCATACGTCTTTATATTTTGTATTATATACTTGTATTTCTTATTTTACAAAGCCATATTCATTATACTTATCATGGCATTTTAGTTATACTAAATGTATTATTTTGACATTCCATGGATTTTATTTATAATGAAGATAGAAATTAAAAAGGGGATTGATCTCATATGACAACACGACACTTTTATTATCTTACAGTTATAGCAGATATGGGAAATCTTTCAGCTGCGGCTGAGAAACTACAGATCTCACAGCCTGCTCTGAGCAAGTTTCTTACAGAATACGAAACCTCCCTTGGTTTCCAGATTTTTCTCCGTTATCACCGTCATCTGGTACCTACCTCTGAGGGCCGCTGTGTCATAGAATACGCCCATAAGATTGTAAGTGAACAAAACAGGCTTTCCCAATCCCTACGGCCTATCATCAATATGAATCATACCTATATCCATCTTGGAACCGGTCCTAATCGTGGTTCCATGATATACAGCCGGATCTATCAGCCATTTATGAAGCGTTACCCGGATATTTCTCTGTCGCTGACAGAGCTGTACTCCAGCAAACAAACAGATGCCATACTAAAAGGCCAGGTGGATCTCGCTATCGGCTCTGGAAAATCTTCCGATAAAGTAACCGATATCCCCGTTGCCCGTGAAGAGCTTTTGGTAGCCCTTCCTACTGCTCATCCTCTGTCATCTTCAGATAAAGTCCGGCTTACCGATTTGAAAGACACTCCTTTTGTACTCCAGGGCCCACGACACAATATCCGCATCCTTGCAGATGGGCTTTTTAAAGAAGCTGGTTTTGAGCCTGTGATCACCTTTGAGTCTGATAATGTGATCATCGTGGATTCCATGCTCCACCAGGCTGCCGGAGCAGGCTTTGTATCTAAAAAATATGCTGCTCCCTGCAATGAATTAGTTTTTCTCCCACTGGATCCGCCTGTGTATCAGGAAACCCACATCCGTTTCCCCTTGGGTCATAAACTGACAGAGCCTGAACAATACCTTGTTTTTCTTCTGATCCGTGATTTCCAGTCAAATCCAGATCGCCGTTTCGAGATCATTCCTTCAAAAGAAGTAAATGACTTTCTCCAGGCTGCCAATCCGGCTGTCAGCAGTACAAATTCTTCTGTTTCTACACCGAACAGACATATGACTGCATCTTCTGTACAAGCTCCTTCTAAAGTAAGTCTGAATCCTCAGCTACTCCGGTATGTGATCGCCATTGTAGATGAAAAAAGCCTGACAAAAGCCGCTGAAAAGTTTTACCTGACACAGCCCACACTTTCCCGATACCTCCATGGGATAGAAAAAATGCTGGGTACCAAATTATTTACAAGGGAGCATAACCGGTTACGTCCCACAAATGCTGGAAAAGTCTTTGTAAACTTTGCCCGCAATATCTTACAGATTGAAGAGGAAATGTCGGAACACATCAAAACCTATCAACAAGGACACGAAGGCAGCATTTACCTGCAATGTGATTCAAGTCTGCTCCACATCATCCAGACCCAGGTTGTCCCTGTTTTTAAAGAACAGCACCCGGATATCCAGTTGAATGTCAATACCAACAGCCGTGAGCAGATCCAGGAATCACTTTTAAATGCCTCTGCCGACTATGGAGTCTATTTTTCCTGCGAAGAGGAACACCCCATTTTAGACAGCCGTATCCTCAGTGAAGATGAGCTTGTATATTGTTCCAGAAGCACTCCTCTTTCTGATCCATCGGAACTTTCAAAAACCATGACTGTTCCAAAAGGGAATCCACTTCGCGACGAACAGGAACGTTTGTTTAAGCAGTTATATCCGACGGTTCCCCGTCCGTTCTGCGAAGCAGTTCCATCCGTTCTGCTCTTTCTGGAAAGAAATGGTGTTGGAAATACAATACTGCCGTCAAAAATCATGAGAGATAGCCAGGAAGATTGTCACTTTCTCACACCTTCCCAGGGATATTTTCTCATCATGGCCCACCACCCCATTCGCACCATGCCTCCGGTGACCAGAGATTTAGAAACTCTGCTTTACGATACATTTGAAACATATTTTGAGCATTATGATGAGATGTTTTCATAGCTGGTTAAAAAAACAGCTGTCGGACTGTAACTGGCAGCTGTTTCTTATTTTTTCCTTATTTTTTCAGATACTCACCAAGCATCTGTGTTACGCATGTCTGTATTTCATCTATTATCTGTTCACAGGCAGCTCTTTTCATACTAGCTGTCATTCCCACCGCCAGAAGTTCTTTTCTTCCTGGATTTCTTCCATTTCCATCAACTGTGGTCGTATGTTCTCCATAATAAGTATTGCTGTAGGTAAGATCATAGGCCGGGCTCAGATGCCATCTGTCTTCTGTTTCATTATATAGATAGGTGAAATTTTTCGAGTGGTCATCCCGGTTATGTGCAAATACATTAAAACACATTCTCCGGAACATATTTTCCACATCTTTTTCATTATCCCTTGTTAATATTTTCGTCAGTTTCATCAGACTATGATAATCCAGACTCGGCTGTTCAAAATCTAATTCTAAAAGAGCTGCCGCTGTCAGCATATGGATTCTCTTTCCACCTGGTCTTCTGTCAAATCTTTTGGTTCCAAAATATCCTTTGCACCTGTCAGATGGAAATAGTTTCGTTTCACTCATAGCAATTTGGCATTGCTTTGCGCAGCAGGAGTAATCATACTCCATCTTTCCTGTATCTTTCCCATCTACATGTGCAGGAAATTTTATAATCCATTCTTCTCCATGGATTGTTGTCATAATTTTAGGTCTTGCACCGCCGCTGGTACCTCCCAAATGATACAGTTCATCTAATTTATCCGAATATTCTGTATTTAATATTTTCTGACATTCTTCTGCCAGTTCATCTAAATCCAGCTTCCCTGTTTCTTCATCAAAACTCTTTTCCGGATAATACGTCAATGCTCCCATTCCAGAACTTCCAACAATCGCCAGTCGGTCTAAAATCGTCAGTTCATCTGGATTCTGCTGATGTGCACGAATCAGTCGATCCAGCAAAAGTCTTCCCCAATTGTCTGGAAGACTATCTGCAAATACTCCAAAAAGGCCTGAAAAATAATCTTTCGTTGGAACAAATACCTGGTTTTTCAAAGGCAACGAAAAAGGACTAATGGAAAAGCCATTTTCCAGCCATTCCTGTGCGTATTGAAATGCAGCTTTGTAATCTGCAGTCAACGCCAGTGTTCCTACAAGTTTTTCCCCATAATATACCTGAAGCACATTATCTTCTTTCATTGATAACCTCCCGTATATCCTTGTATGGTACCTGCGTAAAAAGATTTCTCAATTCATCTGCCATATCCAGTGCCATAGCGATTTTTGTTAAGGATATTAATGATATCTGCCCTGTAGCTTCAAATCTCTTAATAGATCCATAACTTACCCCACTGATTGAAGCTAACTTTTCCTGTGATATAGAGCGGCGTTTTCTGATATTTCGTACACGAAGCGCAAGATTCTGATCCAGTTCTTCCGCTGTTTCCCATATAAATTGTTCCATAAATGCCTCATTTATTTTCTGCTAATATTTTATCCAAAACAGCATTTTTTATATAAAAAAGATAATATTTTATCTATTTGTATTTTAACATTTACTTTCACAGTGCGCAACTTTCTTTTCCGTTAAAAACGTTTCCGTTTCTTTATTTATTTTTTCAGATACTCCGTATAAGGCACATCTGGATCCAGGATCAGACCGCCGTGCATAGTTGGTGCTTTAGCTGGTTTCATATAATCGCCGTATTCTGCGGTCAACCTTCCATCATAGCCCACCGGCACCGGTATCCTGCGGTTTTCAAATGGCATGTAGACCGCTTCCTTAAACCACTCCCGTTTCCAGGTGTTTTTTTCCAGATAACGAATAAAAACCGTATCGCACACATATTCCGTATCTTTTCCTTTAAAACGAGTACACAGTTTTTCATAACCCTTATACGCCTTGCGCATAGGAATATGAAGAATGCTTCCCACGCCATGAAGGAGCTTTCCGAAAAATGTTGCATTTTCATAATAATCAAACCGATACCATGTATAAAGTACGGTCCAGTAAAACTGAATCTTCTTAGCCCAGCTTTTTCTAGCTTTTTCCGTCTTTGGCATACCATCTAATGGGAAAATGTCAATGAAAATGCCGCAGTTATAACCTGCTTTTTTATCTTCTTCATTGCAGCCGCAGGTCTTACTGTTGCGTATCTGGGCATGCCCTCTAAGATAGTTTTTTTCTGTATATACAGTCTGGAGAACCAGATCTTCTTTCAGCCAGTCCGGAGCGATCTGTACGAATTTATCGTAATCTTCCCTTAACATCACCAGGTCAATATCATCATCCCAGGGAATATATCCTTCATGGCGGATAGTGCCAATGAGAGTTCCGCTGTCTGCAAAATATTTAAGCCCATTGGCTTTGCAGATACGCTCCACTTCATCTAACATTTCCAGCTGTACCGCCCATACACGTTTTGTCTTTTCATCTACCGTATATCCGCAGCGTATTTCTTCTTTGTAGAATTCCGGCTTTTCTTTCAGCATGTCCTATGATCCTTCCAAACTGTTTTGTCTAACACAATCTTTCTTTATATAGTTAAAACCTGCTATGGCTGTCCCGTCAGCCGTCTGTATATGATTCCCAGATACCGGTACAGGAACGCATCATGCATAACCAGAAGTACCAGGAAATATACCACTGCCCCGGCTCCGATCTGTACAAAGGTAGTGATCGGTCCAAGTCCACGGACCTGTTCCAAAAACTGTCCTGTCCATACCACAGCTCCCAGCATAACTACAGCTGCCGCAAGCCGCTTCCAGCCATAGCGCACCAGCATCTTCGGTTTTATAAAATCTCTTCCCAGCCACAGATAGAGAGATATGATAAAGCACTCTGCCGCTACAGAAGCCGCAGCAGCCCCGGAAGCCGCAAAATGAGGGATCAGCAGGAAATTTAAGCAGGCATTGACTGCGGCTCCTGCCACGATCACTTTACCACTCTGGGCACGTTTTCCGCCTGGCGTTAAGATCTGGCTGCCAATACAGTCGCTTAATCCCACAACCAGTACCAGCGGACTGCACACATACATCAAAAATGTAACCGGCAGATAGCCATTTCCCAAAAACCAGGGAATAAACTGGGCTGCGATCCCCGCCAGTCCCAGCATAATAGGCATTGCCATTAAAAGCACGAAATCTAACGAATCCCGGATACGCTCATGTACTTCCTCGATACGCCCATTTCCAAATAAATAAGACATGCGGGCAGACATAACCGCATTAAAAGACATGATCAGTATCTTCGCCATGTTCACAAAGCCGGTAGCATACTCATAATAACCGTTCTGGGACTTATTTTCCCCAGAGAACCAGCCAAGCATAGTCTTATCTAAAATGGTGTACACAGAAGTTGCAATGGTGGGGATAAAATACACCAGCGTTTCTTTTAAATGCCGCAGCGGACAAAGTTCCTTTAAAACAGGGCGCTCTACCTGCCCCTTTAAATACCCCCACATGGAGATATTTCCCAAAAGTCCTGTGGCTGCCGTCAGCGCCACATACAACAGCAGGTCCTCTTTTTTACGGATAAATAAAAACAGCATGGCAATACCCACAAGCTTTACTGCCGTATTTCGCAAAACGATGAGAGAATACTGCTCCAGCCCGCCAAAAAACCAGGAAATATCAAAGGCAACAGCAGTCAGCGTCATGGTAAGCACGATATAATAAGGACGATATTCTCTGGCAAAACCAATCACAAACAGCCAGATCATAAGGCATGCCGCCGTGGTTGCCATGCAAAGCGCCTCGATCTCCCAGAAAAGACGGTTGCGCATCTTTATGTCATCTCTGTGCCTTGCGATCTCTCTCTGCCCATAAGAAGCTGTTCCCAGTGCCGCCAATATGGCAAAATACTGGACTACAGAATTGGTATAACTCTGCACTCCCGTTCCGTCTGCCCCCAGAACACGGGAAATATAGGGCGTTGTGATAAAGGGTGTGATCAGAGTCATCACCTGGTAAATTAAATTGTATATATAGTTTTTCCGAACACTTGGTGCTTTTGCCATAAGATCTTCTCTATACTCCATTTACATTTATGTTCTCTGGAAATCTTTTTTGTCTCTTGGCTCATTATACCCATGGAAGACTTTTTAAGCAAGGTCTTTATCATCCTCAATTCTTTCAAACATCATTGACAAATTACCCTTTTTGTGCCTATTCTATACTTATAATGTAACCGTAATAAATACAGATCTAAAAATGATCACAAGGGGGATACATATTATGAAAAAAACATTGGCTGTTCTCATCACTGCTTGCAGTCTTTCCTTAGGCCTTACACCTGCGCTTACCGGAATTTCTGGAAACCTGGTCATAGAAGCAGAAGCACATCCAGGGCGGACCGACGCAAACGGCGGACACCGTGATAATAAAAATGTAAGCGGCCTTGGAAGTTACCACTATCACTGCGGCGGCCATCCAGCTCACCTGCATCCTAATGGCGTCTGCCCTTATGCAGGTGGTTCCACTGACGATAATTCCCGCTCATCCGGCGGTTCTTCCTCTAAAAATCAATCTTCTTCTGGAAACCAGACTCCAAAAGAAACCGCAGCCCCGCAAGTTTCCACCGGCTGGCAGACGGACGATCACGGCTGGTGGTACCGCCTTTCCGCAGACAGCTACTATGCTGACGGCGTAGCTGATATTGATGGTTCCACCTATCTTTTTAACAGTGACGGCTATATGCTCACTGGCTGGCAGCAGTTAAATGGACACTGGTACTATTTCAACCCAAGCGGTGCCATGGTGACCGGTGGTCAGATCATAGAAGGAAAATATTACTATTTTGATTCCGACGGTGTACTGGATGAGACCTATTATGATGCCGTAGATGAGCCAGGTGATGACACAAATGAAACAGCCGAAGATGACACAGACTATGACTACGACTATGATTACGATTTAGACGAATATTAACAGGCAAACCACCGGCTGTCGCAGGAGCATTACACGCAGATGCCCCTGCGGCAATTTTCATTTTTATATAAAAACATATAGGATTCCTCTGTACCTCTTTTGAAATTCAGTCGAATTGACTTTGATATAAGATACTCAATAGAAATTAGATTCTGCCATTCAGGCAAAACGGCTCATAGGATATGAGCCGGACTTTGTTATTCATAGAATTTACGATCATCACTCTTTATTATGACCATCAAAATCCAAACTCCTGCAATAACTGTTTCAGATATACAGGATCTTTCAGTGCACGCTGCAGATCATCTGCACGATCCGATGTCAGAAGACAGGAATATAATTTATTCAATCTGGCCGTAGCTTCCGCCAGTCCTTTTTCCCGGCCTTCCACCAGACCTTCCGCATGGTCTTCTGCACGGCCTTCTGCCAAACCTTCTGCCCACACTTCTTCCCGGATCTCATCTGCATGTTCCTGAACATATTCTTTCATATACTGTTCAAACATCATATAGCGTTCCCCCATCTTCCGGCTTTTTTTGATCTGGCGCATGGAATCCTGAAGCTGTTTAACCAATGCATCTCCATAATCAGCTTCGCTTCCAGCCAGATCAGCCTTAACAAAATCAAGCAATGCTACCAGTTCCTTAGGTACTTCCTCACGATTTTCTCCATTTGTGTTAAGGAAAACAGTGCAGTCCCCATCGCCAAATACATTTCCTGTTTCTTCACAGTATCTGCGGATGGTATAGCGGCATTTTTTCTGCCCCAGGGGATCAAAGTTACAAATGAAAATAACATATGTATCTGCCAGTTCTCCGTAACTTTTCCCTTTTTCCAGCATTTCCACATCCATCTGACTGTGGTAATAACGGCTGCGTTTTTCCAGACTGTCTTTTTTCACCAGCTGCATCTCAATATCATAATGCGTCCTGTTTTCATCTTTTGCAAATACATCCATGCGAATGCTCTTGCATTCCGGATTAAAAAAGAAACCATGCTCTGTGCTAATCTCAACTCTTTCAATCTGGATTTCCAACACACGCTCCAGAAAACACCTGCAATTTTCTGCATCCATCATAACAGCTGCAAACATAAAATCGTCATGAAATACCAGTTCTTCCAGTGTTTTTTTACTCATTTTATTCCTCCATACTACAGAGGAATCCCATATAAATAGATTATCACAATTTTTCAGTAGATGCAATAAAATCCCCCACCCAAATCATATCTTCGTAAACATGTCCTTAAAATAGAAAACTACTAAGAAGTTTTTTGACTTTCCTACATCAATTGCGTATACTATAAGTCAGCGGTATTGTTTTCTGTACCCCTCAACAAATACACCAAAGGAGCCTATCGTGAAATTCGCAGTTACCATTGTTACTTACAACCGGCTGGAATTATTAAAAGAATGCGTACAGCAGGTTCTGTCCCAGACCGTTCCATTTTCTTATATCTGTATTATAGACAACCACAGTACAGACGGCACTTCAGAATACCTGGACCAGCTGGCCTTAAGATCCCAAAACGCTTCTTCTGCTGAAAATGGACCGGAATTTCACATTCTCCACCTTCCGGAAAATATCGGCGGAGCAGGAGGTTTTGCAAAGGGCCTGGGAGATCTTGGGAAAACAGACTGCGACTGGATCCTGATCATTGACGATGATGCCATGATCGCAGCAGATTATATAGAGCAGCTTCAGAAAGCCATTTTAAAGACAAACTACCTGGCTTATTCCGGCACTGTAACTACAGCCGGAGCCATTGATACCACCCACAGACGCTTCATCCAGTGTCCAAGACTGATGCTTTACAAACCTGTATCAGAAGAAGAATATGCCAAAGCATCCTTTGAATACGACATCAGCACCTTCTGCGGCCTGTTGGTAAGCGCCCCCATGGTGCGAAAGATCGGCCTTCCAAAGACAGAATATTTCATCTGGTTCGATGATACAGAATACTGTATGCGGTTCCATGACCAGTCACGGATCTTAAATGTGACTACCGCCGTTTTAAACCACAAAACAGCACCTGCAGGATCTGCACCTGTCATCAGTTGGAAAAATTATTATGGTTTCCGCAATGCCATTGATATAGGAAAGACTTATTCCAAAAATCCACATCTGTATATGGCATATATCTGGTTGAACCATAAAGCCCATATTTTCCTGGATACCTTAGGACTTTTCCTTGGAAATCAGAAAGAAATGCGCCACTACCGCATTAGAGTTTATAAAGATGTTCTAAAAAACCGCCATAAAGCACCAGACGGAATATCCCCGGATTATCTGCCTGGAAGCGGATACAGATAAATCTGCCTGCCACATATTTTAAAAGATACCAATTATAAGGAGAAAACGCATGCAAGCAATCATCCTGGCTGCCGGAATGGGAAAACGTTTAAAGCAGCTGACACAAAATAACACAAAATGTATGGTAAAGGTAAACGGAGTTCCCCTGATCAACCGTACCTTAAGCCAGCTAGAACAGCATGACCTGTCCCGGATCATCATTGTAACCGGTTATGAAGGTCAGAAGCTTCGGGATCATATTGAAAGTCTGCACATCAAAACTCCCGTTGTTTTCATCGATAACCCTATTTATGACCGTACCAATAATATCTACTCCCTTTTCCTGGCAAAAGACTATCTTCTGAAAGAAGATACCCTTCTTTTAGAGTCAGATATTATTTTTGAAGATTCTGTACTGAACAGCCTGACAGATGACCCAAGAGACAGTCTGGCACTGGCTGCAAAGTATGAATCCTGGATGGATGGAACCTGTCTGGTACTGTCTGATCAGGATGATATCGAGGCTATGATCCCAGGCAAAAAATTCCGTTTTTCTGATACCGAACATTATTACAAGACGGTAAATCTTTATAAATTCAGCCGGGAATTTTCCAGAACTCACTATGTTCCTTTCCTGGAAGCTTACACAAAGGCACTGGGAAATAATGAATATTATGAGCAGGTATTGAAAGTTCTGGTAACTTTAGATGATCCGGGCATCAAGGCAAAACGTCTGGATGAGAACCAGCGCTGGTATGAGATCGATGATATCCAGGATTTAAATATCGCAGAATCCATTTTCGCACCTGAAAAAGAGCGCACCCACTTGATCCAGAAACGTTTTGGCGGCTACTGGCGCTATCCAAAGATGCTGGATTTCTGTTATCTTGTAAACAGTTACTACCCACCTGAAAAGATGATGGATGAGATCAAACATAATTTTGATGTTCTTGCCAGACAGTATCCTTCTGGAATGGCGGTAAACTCTCTTTTAGCAGCCAGAAACTTCTCTTTGCGCCAGGATCAGATCGTAGTAGGAAATGGCGCCGCAGAGCTGATCAAAGCCCTTATGGAGCAGGTAAAAGGCAATCTGGGTGTGGTCCGTCCTGCATTTGAAGAATATGCAAACCGCTGTGATAAAGAAAAAGTCATTGCTTTTGTGCCTCAGACAGAGGATTTCTCCTATGATGAGAACGATGTGATTGATTTCTTTAAAGATAAAGACCTTGACTGCCTGGTTTTAGTGAATCCGGATAATCCAACGGGAAATTATATCTCCCGAAACGGTATGCTAAAGCTGGCCCGCTGGACGAAAGAAAAGGGGATCCGTTTCCTTGCAGATGAATCTTTTGTGGACTTCTCAGAAGAAGCAGATCCTACTCTTTTAGTGGAAGAACTTTTAGATGAAAATCCACATATGATAGTGGTAAAAAGCATTTCCAAGTCCTATGGTATCCCCGGACTGCGTCTGGGAGTGGCTGCCAGCGGCGATACTGACCTGATCGGACAGCTGAAAAAAGATGTTGCCATCTGGAATATTAATTCCTTCGGTGAATTTTATATGCAGATCGAAGAGAAATACAGAAAAGACTATGACTCTGCTTTAGACAAACTCCGTGCAGAGCGAACCCGTTTTGCAGAAAAACTAAGTAATCTCCCAGGCGTCCGCGTCTTCCCATCCCAGGCAAATTACCTGATGGTGGAACTGATAAACACAAAGGTCACTGCCACAGAAGCAACCGAACTCCTCTTAACCCGCTGCAACCTTTTCATCAAAGATTTGTCTTCTAAAATAAAACGTGAAAACCGTCAGTTTTTAAGAATTGCTATCAGGAATGAAGCAGAAGATGATGTATTAGTAAAAGCACTTGGTGAAATTTTAAGTCACTGATTTCATTTCTCAGATCAACAACAAATGGAACATTTAAAAAAGGTGTCTCATTAAATTGCGATTTTGTTCCGAAGGGTCCGAAAGCCACCGGCGCGCATTACAGATGCGCATTTGGGAGAAAATCCTTTGTTCGTGGGCTTGCGCCGCCTATTGTCAGAACTGCGAACCCAACTCACACGCTTCGCGTGTTCGGGCACGGTTCTCCGTTCTGCCGCTATGCTCGCCCACTCACGGATTTTCAAACAAATGCTTATTCTGTAATGCGCGCCGGTGGCTTTCTACTTTACTGGTAAATCTGTAGATATGATAACCTAGCCCAACCAATGATCCCCCTGCTTCTGCCTAATAAAGTAGTAAACAGACAGATTCCCTTGAGTGAGTGGATTAAATACTCTGTTCGTTTTTTATGTAAGCCAACCACCATTCGAGTGCGTACACCGTTTTTAACATGTCCAATAAAGTAGAAAGAGCCCCGCCATGTATAATAAGCATTCGGTAGGCAATTTTGGACCTTTTGTGAGCATAGCGGACAGGGCGGAGGCGTTGCCTGAACACGCGAAGCGTGTGAGTTGGCCGGAGCCCTGTCTAATTGGCGGCGGAACAAAAGGTCCAGAAAATTGCCGTGAATGCGTTTATACATGGCGGGGCTCTTTCGGACCCTTCTGAACAAAATCGCAATTTAATTCTTTTTCTTCTTATAATCTCCCCATGCATACATAACCAGGGCCAGCGCGATTACTCCGTAGGAAATAAATACACGGAAGTATTCACCGATCGCAGCATCACCAAACAGGTTCTTTCCTGCGGAAGGAGCTACAATGAAAAGTAAATGGAACAGGATACAGCCAAGGAGCGCCTGACCATTGGTTGCCTTTTTAATAGACGCACCGCCTACTAAGATCGCTGCACCTGCATACAGACCAACCTGCTCATGTGCGCCGTAAGTCTGGAAGGAACCCATATTCTGAACAAAGATCAGCTGTCCCCAGCCAGCCAGTACTGTAGAGATCACAATGGCAATAACACGGACGCGGTCTACATTGATACCGGAAGCATTTGCAACTGTACGGTTCTGTCCAACAGCACGGAACTGCTGACCGATCTTTGTTTTCATCAGAGCATTATTAAAGATGCATAACAGACCTACAACAAAGAAAGTAACCATGGGTACAGTGACCATGGAGAATACGGCTTTCACAAAAGGAAGCTGTGCTGCTGCAATGGCAGCTGCACAAACACCTGCATAGGTAAATGCCTTTTTCTTCTCCATTTTCTTCATTGCAAACATTGCCAAAGCCCCCACTGCAATGATGCCGCAGATAATAAGAACCGCGGTGCTGAAAGAAACTCGCAGCAAGCCATCTAACGCATATTTAAAACCGCGGTCTGTAGAAAGATCGATGGTATTGGCAACACCGGTAGAACCTTTAATTACCAGTCCCGGCGCCTTTAACGGGATCAGATTGCCGAAAATAAACAAAAACAATAACTGATATAATCCGTTTGCAAAATATCCCAAGATCAGGCCGCCGATCATTTCCTGGCCTTTCATCTTGTTCATCAGCTTGCCGATAAGGAAGCCGAAGAAAGCAGCGATGGGCATAGTCATAAGCATGGCAACCAGAAATCCCGGCAATCCGCTGATGCCCCATTCAATGACCCACAAAGCTGCGATCTGAGCAGCCATGGCACCAATAGTAATGGCAAAGTTGATACCCATACCGGCAACAATAGGAATAATAAGAGCCAGTACGATAAATGCATTTCGGCTTAAGCGGCCGAACAGTTCATACATTACATAAGAAACCGTCTGTCCGGAGCAGATGAGTCCAACCACACATAATACCACGAACATAACTGTAACTGCATTCTTCTGCAGTATTTCACGAATATCCCATTTACTACGCACGAGACTCACCTCCTGACTTTGTAAGTGCGTACAGAATGATTCCGTTGGAAATCAGGATACGCAGTGTTTCGGAAATAGTGGAACCAGGAACCAGTACGTTTGCAACCGGCATTCCCAGTGTTAAAACGCCCTGGAACAGGAAGGTACCGATGAGAACGTGACTGATCTTGCACCGGCTTGTGGAAGCACCGCCGATCAGGATCGCAGATGCCGCGATAAAGCCCATCTGACGTGGAGCTGTATACAGCTGCATAAAGCCATAGCTCTGGGAATATACCAGGATTCCCACTGCACCGAGTACAGTTGAAAATACAGTACCTGTAATACGCATTTTATCAACATTGATACCTACAGACTCTGCAAAACGCGGATTGTTTCCTACTGCCTGCATAGCCTGACCGGTACGGCTGCGTGAAAACAGCCATACAACAAAACAGCTAAGGACCATAAACAGCAAAAGCCCTGTTGGAATAGTAAAGTCACCGATCTGGAATGCCAGAAAATCATTTAAGATGTGTCGGAAGTTGGTTCCATCCAGACCAATGGTATTTCTAAGACCGGTTCCTAATGGCCAGCGAAGCTTTAATGACTTAAACGGAAGTACCAGCCACGCAATACACATTAAAGATACAATGGAAAAACCAACATAGGTAGTAATGGACATTTCAGAGCCTTTTAAGCGGTTTAACATTAATGCATACAGATAACCGCACACAGCTGCCAGTGCAGAACCTGCTGCTATAGCAAACAGGAAACCGCCCCATCCCGGAATTCCCAGTTCAATCGTCAGCAGACCACCGATCAGACCTGCCACCAGACCAATAGGAAGGCCCAGGTTCAGGCTGATGCCGCACTGGATACCAGGAACCATTGCCAGTACCATGATCGCATTCATACCCATTCGCACAATGGTGTTGCTCAGCAGCGTGGAAAGGGAAAGATCATACCACAAGGTCATAAAACACAGCAGAATGAAGAATACACCGATGATCACTCTTGGGATTCCTAATTTATCGATCAGCCAGCCGTTAAACAATAACAGAGCGGTCAGCACCAGAAGAGCAAAACCTAAATAAACCAGATCGTCTGCGTGACGGATGATCCGTCCTGCATTTGTCTCCTTGATGTTACTCTGTTCAACGTAACGGTCATACTGAGTGGAAAAACTGTCACCTGACTGGTAAAGGATTCCTTCTACAGTCTCTTCCAGGGTTTCCAATGCCTCATCTGTCAGGACCGGATAGATCTTTTTCAGCTCAGCACCTACATTTGTATAGGTTGCCTTTGCTTCTTCCTGTTTTTCCAGCATTTCAGGAGTTGCCTCAAAACCGGACATATCCACTGTTACTTCCTCATCTTCCGGAATCTCTTCTCCTGCTGCCAGCATTTCTTCATGTTTCTTTTCTAAAGCCGCCTCTGCCTCTGCATAATGTGCTTCTTCATAAGCAGCCCGTGCCTGCGCTTCTGTCTCTGCATAAGCCTTTACAGCCTCTGTATACACATCAACAGCTGCCGAAAGACCTGCTGTATCAATGCCGGAAAGGTCACTCTGGGCACCTCCGGCATATTTTTCTCTTGTTTCTGTTTCTGCTTTTTCTACAGCTTCACGAATGGCTGCCATACCGCCGCCGGATGCCTTGGCTGCTGCCTGCGCCTCCTGCTTTGCAATCGCCACATAACTTTCTACTACGCTGTCGCCAGTAGCATTAAGCAGTGTCTGGATACGAAGGGTGCGAAGGATTTCCTGGCCCGCAGCTCCATTTTGTTTGGGCATGTTCACAAATCCCAATACCATGCAGAAGACTGCTGCCACAGCGCAAAGAATGGCAAGGAGTCTCTGGATCTTATTTTTCGTCATTCTTCTGTACCCCCTTTCTCTGTATGTTCAGACGGCTTGATGCCGGACATGGCCAGACCATAATCTGCATCTGGCGCCTGAGGAGATAAGATATCCACCAGTTTGCCCTCAGAAACAATGGCGATCCGGTCAGAAACACTCTTAAGCTCCTGAAGTTCCGAGGAAACAATGACAACTGTCATTCCCAGCTCCCTGTTTAAACGCACTAACGTCTCCAGTACCAGCTTTTTCGCGCCGATATCAATACCACGTGTCGGTTCGGAAACAAACAGGAATTTTGGAGACATACACAATGCCTTGGCAATACATACCTTCTGCTGATTGCCGCCAGACAATGTGCCGGAATGCTGTGTCGGTCCAAAGCAGCGGATATCCAGACTCTTTATATATTCCTGAGCAGTTTCACGTATTTTCCTGCTGTCGATCTGTGTAAAGAGGCCGAATTTCTTTAAGTATTCCCCTTTGATCTGCATCGCGTTAAATACAATATTATCCTCAATGGAACGGTCTAACAAAAGTCCCACGCCTTTGCGGTCTTCGGAAACCATGGCAACGCCTGCGCTTAAAACAGACTTGGTATCTTTAAAGTTTAATTCCTGTCCAAACAGCTCTACTTTTCCTTCTGCATCATAAAGTCCCATGATTCCATTAGGAATACCCAGTTTTCCCTGACCTGCCAGACCGCCGATACCAAAGATCTCTCCCTCGTAAATATCCACGGATAAGCCATTTACCTGCTCACCTGGCATATCTACATAAAGATCCCGGATACTCATAGCCACTTTTTCACTTGGTACAGGTCTTGGGGCTGCTTCTACCATAGCTTCCCCTTTTCGGCCTACCATCAGCTCCGCGATCTCACGGATGCTGGTTTTTGCCGTTTCTCTGGTAGCAGCCAGCTTTCCGTCTCTTAAGATCGTAATACTGTTGGAAGCAGCCATTACCTCGTCCAGACGATGGGTGATAAAAATAATGGCGATCCCGCCTTCAGAGATCTTCTTCATAACGGAAATAAGCTGAGCCGCTTCGCTTTCCGTCAAAACAGCCGTAGGTTCATCAAATACCAGAAGTTTTACACCTGTTTTGTCGATTTCTCTGGCGATCTCGATAAACTGCATATATCCCACCGGCATTCCATGGACCAGTGTGTTTTCGTTAAGATTCATTCCTACATCATCCAAAGCTTTGCGCGCATCAAACGCCATGGCCTTCATATCCAGGCTTTCCAGATTTTTGCCAAGAAGGCGGCTTACCGGATTAGGATTTGTGATCTCACGGTTTAATTTGATGTTTTCAGTAATGGTGAAACCAGGAAGAAGCATAAATTCCTGATGGACCATACCGATCCCTTTTTCCATGGCATCGTAAGGCGAATGGATATGTGTTTCTTCTCCGTCTAAAAGGACCTTTCCTTCAAATCCGCCTGTACTGTGAATGACCGGCATACCAAACAGAATGTTCATCAGAGTGGATTTACCAGCTCCGTTTTCTCCCAGAAGTGCATGGATCTCGCCTTTTTTCACGGAAAGAGACACACCATTTAATACAGTATTTTCACCATAATGTTTGGTAATGTCTTTCATCTCAAGAACATATTCTTTTTCTGTGTTCATTGAAACTCCCCTTTCTGTTATCAGTGTACTGACAAAAAGGCCCACCCGAAATCAACAGGGTGAGCCTTTTCTCAGATTTCAAGTTTCTTATAAGTAATCATTAAAATCAACTGGAGCCAGCAGAATGGTGTAGTAATTATCAAATGTTTCGCCTTCTGCATTTGTATAATTGTCGATCTTTGCTCCGTCAACCTTGGAGTTGAACATTTCGATCAGTTTCTCAGAATCATTGCGGTCTGTGATCTCGCCGGTGATATATCCCTTTGCGTAATCAACGCCAACTGCGATGATCGTCATCGCTACAGGAGATGCCCATGTAGAGTAACGGCCTACTGCATCATGTTCCTTTAATTTAGCTGCGATCTGCTTTAATGCTTCTTCATCATCACCGCCGATTGCAAGTTCCAGTCCCAGAGTAGCCGGGAATGCGTGATATGGGCTTGGGCAGCAAGGCTGTGGATAGTAAGCGTTCGGCTCATCTAAGCAGGCAGTCTGTAAGGAAGGCTGCATGCCGCAGTTAGTAGTGAAGAAAGCAACTTTTTTGCCTTCATATTTCTTTAACTGCTGTGGAACATCTTCCAGGATAAACTGCTGGGAAGCAGAAAGTCCGGCTTCTGCAGTTGGATCCGGAGCTGTAACATCTACCATTTCGATGCCAAGTGCGTCTGCGTTCTTCTTAAGCAGTTCATGACGGGCTACGATCAGCTCCATTGCCATATGACGTGGGAAGGAGTAATGTACAAATACATCGATTCCCCAGTCTGCACATTTTTCCATAATGGTATCGCCCTGTGCTGCCTCATTTGAATATAAAACAAGGTCAGATGCTGCTGCGATAACAGCCGGATCTTCCTGAGGAGTACCGGCGATCAGGAGAATATCATCTCTTCCCATCTCCCGAACCTTGTCAAAACCAGCCTTTGCACCAGGAACTGCCTGACACATAACGATCGCTTTTACCTCTGGGTCAGATGCGAAAGATACGATCTGGGATACGGTGGTCTCCATCTCTGACATAAAGTTATCCGGATAGGTTGCTGTAACAATGTGTTCCGGACCATATGTAGCTAATGCTTTTTCTGCTGCACGGAACTCTTCTTCGCCCTGTGAAACAGTACCGGTTAAAATCGCTACTTTCCAATTATCACTGCCTTCTGACTTTGCAGCTTCTGTTGCCTCTGTAACAGCTTCTGCTGCTGTGGTTGTTTCCTCTGCTTTTTGGGCCGGTGCTGCTGTAGTAGCTGCAGTATTTCCGCCGCCGCAGCCTGAAAGACCAAATGCCATCGCCGCTGCTGTAACAAGAGCCATCATTTTTTTGCTTTTCATAATTCGTCCTCCCTGCATGTTTTCAACATAACTTTACGCTGTTCTCATGGCCGAAGATATACAATTTTTCGTTTGCCTTTGTTTTTGTACGTCTACGGTTTACATGTGTGTGTTAGTGTAACACACCCCTGTTAAAAACGCAAGTTTTTTTATTGTTAATTTGTGATTTTTTACAATTTTTTCTCTGTTGTTACTTTTAATTTTATGCTTTAAAGTTTAAAATTATACAAGATATTTTCGATTTATTGCTTATTTATTCGTCATTTTGTATTATTTTTGTGGTAAAATAGACATCAAAAAAAATTAATTTGGAAATTTATGGAAATTATATTGATTTATAAATTTGCTAAAAAGTTGCGGCAGCATGATCAATTTTTCATGCTGCCGCAGCCCTCAATCTTATATTTATTTACTATATTTTTACCGTTTTATTCCCCAAAGATTTCTTTTGCCCGTTCCATGGCAGAAGCGATCACTTTGTCCATATCATAGTATTTATACTCACCTAAACGACCGCCGAAAATAACATTTTCTTCTTTTTCAGCCAGTTTTGCGTATTTCTGGTACAGTTCCTGATTCTTTTCATCATTGACCGGATAATATGGTTCCATGCCTTCCTCCCAGGTTACCGGATACTCTCTGGTAATCACTGTCTTAGGCTGGGTGCCAAACTCAAAGTGCTTATGTTCGATAATGCGGGTGTATGGAGTCTGGCGGTCTGTATAGTTAACAACTGCCACACCCTGATGATTTTCTTCATCCAGAATCTCAGATTCAAAACGCAGACTGCGGTATTCCAGCTTGCCAAACTGATACTTGTAATAAGCATCAATGGTTCCTGTATACACAACTTTTTCGCCTAAACTGTCATAATAATCCTTCTTTTCCAGATAATCCACACCTGTTTCAATATCACAGCCTTCAAAAAGACGGTCAATGATCACATTATAACCGCCGATCGGGATTCCCTGGTATAAGTCATTGAAATAGTTGTTGTCGTAGGTATAGCGCACCGGCAGTCTCTTAATAATAAAGGCCGGAAGCTCTGTACAGTCTCTTCCCCACTGCTTCTCTGTATAGCCCTTTACCAGTTTTTCATAAATTTCACGGCCTACCAGGCTGATAGCCTGCTCTTCCAGGTTTTTCGGCTCACCGGTGATCTCCTTTTTCTGCTCTTCAATGATCTTCTTCGCCTGATCCGGTGTGGAAATATTCCACATCTTGCTGAATGTATTCATGTTAAAAGGCATGTTGTACATTTCACCCTTATAATTAGCAACCGGGCTGTTGGTATAGCGGTTGAACTCTGCCAGGGAATTAACAAACTTCCACACTTCTTTGTTGCTTGTGTGGAAAATATGGGCGCCATATTTATGCACATGGATGCCTTCTGTCTCCTCACAGTACACATTTCCGCCAATGTGGTCTCTCTTCTCCACTACCAGGCACTTCTTGCCATTCTGCTTTGCATACCAGGCAAAAACACCGGAATACAAACCGCTTCCAACTAATATGTAATCGTATTTTTTCATGTCATGCTCCTTTTTATATGTATTGATTGATATGGATTTTTGACCTTTTGACCCTAAACCTGAGTATATCGTATCTGCCTTTATCAGGCAAGAAGATACAAGGCTGAACTGTAACGAGTTTTCTTGCTTAATGTAATATTTCTGTTACAGTCACTGAGGAAAAATTCCCAGAAAATACCCTCTGACCAACACAAGCACCACCAGATGTACAGGATAAAACCAATAAAACAGATATTTAAACCGCTGCCTGCCTCTTTTTCCGTTATAGAACCAGATCGGTATTGCTGCCAGCGCTCCTGCACCATAATTTAAATCCAGTGTCTCCAGACCGCCAAGAAGGGCTGCCGCAAGACTTCGTCCGGATCTGCTTTCGTGAAATTCGTAAAAAGCCGCAATAATGATGATCCCAATATAATCATAATCTGACTGTATAAGCAGTGCCGCCATGCACCCTAAGGCTATGGAAAATATTTTTCCTGCTTCCACTGCCAACGGTGTTTTTCCTTTTATTTTAGCCTGTTCCATTCCCCACAGTACGGCCAGACCAATGAGAAATTCAAAAAATACATTCTGGTACTCCAGATAAAAGATCCGGTTGCATGCCGCCATATCAAAAGGGATCTCCGATATCAGGGCAAACAATAACATTTGAAGCCCATAGCGTTTTCTGCTCCTGGTATGTAAAAATCCTTCTACCAGAAGAAAACTGTACAGCAAAAAAGAAGGCCGTCCCAGCATACGCATCAGACGCTGAAGCCTATATAGCCACTGGCCATTGCCATTTTCCAGGATCCTGTGAAAAGCTTCTGCACCACCCTGATAATACAGACCATATTCCATCACAACTGCTCCTATGTGATCGATCAGCATGGTGATCATAGCGATCCATTTAAGTGCTGCACCGCTTAAACCAAAAGTGCTTTCTGTACCTGTAAAAGCGTTTCCCTCACACTTTATCTTATTCTTCATCAAAATATTTCCTCAATACAGCCAGAATTCCCTGATGCTCATTATCCACAGGTGTAGTGGCAGGTGCTGCTTCCCGTACTTCCCTGGGTGCATTCGCCATAGCAAAACCAGCACCCACTGCATTTAACATATCCAGATCATTTTGTCCGTCACCGAAAGCCATTGCCTCATCCATGGATATGTTATATCTTTCACATACAATCTCTGCACCTGCTGATTTGCGCACTTTTCCGTTCATCACTTCCAGATAAACCGGCTTGGATCTGGCTATAGAAAGCTGTGGATACAGCTCTTTTAAACGGTTCTCCGTGCGGATCACAGCCTCCGGCTCTCCCATAAATAAAAACTTATGGATACCTCCGGGTTCTCTGAATATCTCTCTTATATCACTGGTTTCCGGTACAAGGTGCGTAATATCCTGTTCCTGAATGACCCACGGATCAGTCAGGTCATCTACTACCCAGTGTTCCCCGCCATATGTGCCGCAGATAACCTCTGGAAATTCTTTTTTTACCAACTCTTTGATCTCCCAGGCCAGCTTGATATCCAGCAAACAGCTATAAAATTCCTCACCATCTGGTCCTAAAACCAGACCGCCGCTGTAGCACACCATAGGAGCATGGATGCCCAGTTCCTCCCGGATCGAACACATTCCTTCCGGCATGCGGGCAGATACCAGTACAAAGGGTATCCCTTTTTCATCCAAACGCCGCAGTTCCTCTATGGTTTCTTTTGGAACCTGATTCTCGTTATTTAAAAGAGTACCATCAATATCACTGAAAATGATCTTGTATTTCTTCATTCTATTCCCCCTGTGTATTCCCTAGTGTACTGTATCATTCACTTTCAGCAGATAGAAATTCAGGCAAGTCATTATGTGAAATGTGAGTGATACAGTACACTAGTTTTGAAACATATCTCCCGCCAGTACGCGGATCCTCTTTGCTAAAAGCGCTGCCAGAACGCAAAGAAGAAAATCTTCCAAAACAGTAATAAGAAAACAATTGATCACTACCAGCTTCCATGAAACCGGCATATGGATCACATAATTGCTGATCACATAAAAATACACCATTCCTGATACATAATATGCCATCATTCCCCAAAATGCGGAAAACAGATCCCATGCTGTACCAGCTCTCGGACGGATCGCTGATATTTTCCCTGTGATCCAGGCGGCAAACACAAAGCCAAGTAAAAAGCCGAATGTAGGCCGGATCAAATAAGCCGGTCCGCCTCCTGCCGCAAATACCGGGATCCCGCAAAGTCCTACTGCCAGATAAATTCCCACGCAGATTGCTCCGCGCTTTGCCCCAAGGATAAAGCCTGCAAGAAGCACAAACAGAAACTGCAGCGTGAAATGCATAGGAAACGGCTGTACCGGGATGTTGATCTTAATAAAAGCTCCGGCTGCGATCAAAGCTGTAAACAAACCGATCTGGGCCATCTCCCGGGTTGTGAGAGCCTGGGCCCGGACTGCTTTTAATTGGTGCATATACATTCCTCCGTTTATTATTTTTGTCCTTTTACAACAAATCAGACCGAAATCATTGTAGCATTCCCAAAAATGTAAGTCAATGAATATACAAGTCAGATCTGTTGCTGCAAAAAGAGGGATTACTGCAAAATACCATTTGCAGCAGTCCCTCTCTGCTCTTTTACTGTTTAATTTTTCTGTTTATAGTTGCAAAAATGTTACCGTTACAATTCCGCCCTGCATCTATAACTTACAATTAATAGAACAATCTGTTCACAGCACTGAAGATACCGCGGATAGATGCTCTGGTAATGTTGGAACTGATACCTACACCATAGGTTGCCTTTCCTGTAGACTGGTCTACTAAATGGATGTAGGAAGCAGCCTGCGCGCCGGAACCGGATGCCAGTGCATGCTCGGTATAGTCTAATACCTTGATCTGGATTCCCAGTGCCTCTTCTAAGCCTCTCTGTACTGCATCGATCGGTCCGTTTCCGATACCGTCGAAATGCTTCTCAATACCATGATCCGTATAGGTAAGCTTAACCAGTGTTGCAAACTCGCCGTCTGCAGTCTCTGTATCGGTAATACGGCACTTGCGGAAGTGCATTGGTTCTTTGCGGTCCAGATAATCCTTTCTGAACTCTTCCATGATCTGTTCCGGAGCAACTTCACCCTGCTTCTCGGAAATAGCCTGGATCACGTCTGCAAACTCCTTGTGCATGCCCTTTGGCAACTTGAAGCCATAGAAAGTATCCATAACAAAGGCTACGCCGCCTTTTCCGGACTGGCTGTTGATACGAACGATCGGCTCGTACTCTCTTCCGATATCGCTTGGATCGATAGGCAGATACGGAACTTCCCAGTACTGGCTGTTTCTTTCATGAAGCGCCTGCATACCTTTGTTGATCGCATCCTGGTGAGAACCGGAGAATGCGGTAAATACCAGCTTTCCTGCGTATGGATGTCTCGGCGGGATCTGCATCTTGGTGCAGCGCTCGTAAACTTCTGCGATCTCACGCACATTTTCAATATTTAACTCAGGATCAATGCCCTGGGAGAACATGTTGTAAGCAACAGTCAGTACATCAACATTACCTGTACGCTCACCATTTCCAAACAGAGTTCCCTCTACACGGTCAGCGCCTGCAAGAAGTGCTAACTCAGTAGCTGCAACGCCTTCACCTCTGTCGTTATGTGGATGTACACTTAAGATAATGCTTTCTCTGTTCTTAAAGTGTGTATTCATCCATTCGATCTGGTCAGCATATACGTTTGGAGTATTCATCTCAACAGTAGAAGGTAGGTTGATGATGATCGGGTTCTCCTTGGTAGCTCCCCAGGTCTCCTGAACTGCAGTACAAATATCAAGAGCAAAATCCAGCTCTGTGCCGGTAAAGCTTTCCGGTGAATATTCCAGACGGATCTTGGTATCGCATTCTGCTGCGTATCTCTGTACCATCTTAGTACCTACAATGGCAATATCCCTGATCTCGTCCATATCTTTGTGGAAAACTACATCTCTCTGAAGAGTAGATGTGGAATTGTAAATATGTACGATAGCTTTTTTAATGCCCTGTAATGCCTCGAATGTTCTCTTGATCAGGTGCTCACGGCACTGTACTAATACCTGGACTTCTACATCATCCGGGATCAGCTTACGGTCAACCAGTGTACGAACGAAATCATATTCGATCTGGGAAGCTGCTGGGAAACCAACCTCGATCTCCTTAAAGCCCAGTTTTACTAAAAGGTTGAACATCTCTACCTTTTCTTCTACTACCATTGGTTCTACCAGTGCCTGGTTTCCGTCACGAAGGTCAACGCTGCACCATACAGGAGCTTTCTCAATCTCCTTATCCGGCCAGGTACGCTCCGGGAAATTCACTACAGGTACTCTTTTATATCTCTTATAATTTAACATAATAACTATTTCCTCCTTGTGTTTATCTCTGTCTTTTCTGTTACATGTTACTTGCTGCTGTGATCTTTTTCACTATCTTATGTCTTATCCGGATCTCACGTTTTGAGATCCCAATCTGTCTCCTAAGCCCTTCCGGGCAGTCGCTCGATCACGCCGTAACGGCAGACGATAAACAGCAGTACATTTACTGATTCAGCCCCACGTTTCATCATTCCTTTTCTATAAAATGTGTACAGCATGGGCTTTTATAAAAAGTGCTCCGGAGCAGCATTGTCCCCGAAGCACCTGATACGTCAGCCTCATTGCTGCAAATGATAAAAATTATATGGTAAAGTATACCACATACCATTTATTCTTACAAGCAATGAGATTTCATTTTATTATTCGTTCTGGTTATGGTTAATATTCCAGATCCATGTTTACAGGCGTATTTATCCGCCTTATAAACAGTGTCCCTGCTCTTCCATTACCTTGATCACCTGATCCACATACTTTTCACAGGTAGGCAGGTCTGATGCTTCTACCATAACCCGTACAACGGGTTCTGTACCGGACTGACGGAGTAAGATGCGTCCATTGCTTCCCAATGCTTCTGTTACCTTTTTAACTTCTGCCTGGACTTTTTCATCATCCTGAGCTGCTTTTTTATCTTTTACCTTTACGTTCTTAAGAACCTGGGGGTAAACTTCATACTCAGATGCCAGCTTTGCAAGAGTCTGTTTCTTTTCCAGGATAACTTCCATCACCTTCAGGGAAGTAAGGATACCATCACCAGTGGTAGCATGCTTACTGAAAATGATATGGCCGGACTGTTCACCACCTAAACAATTTCCGGTAGCAGCCATATTTTCGTAAACATATTTATCACCTACAGCCGTCTTTTCATAAGAAATACCTTCACGGTCAAAAGCTTTATAAAGACCGAAGTTTGACATAATGGTAGTAACAACTGTATTGTGGAACAGGCTTCCCTGCTCCTTCATATATTTGCCGCAGACATACATAATACCATCGCCGTCTACCACATTTCCCTTTTCATCTACAGCGATGCAACGGTCTGCATCTCCGTCATAGGCAAAACCTACATCGCAGCCTTCATCTACCACAAATTTCTGTAAATGTTCAATGTGGGTAGAACCACAATCTGTGTTGATGTTCAGACCATTTGGTTCATTGCTGATCACATGCGTTTCTGCGCCTAAAGCATCAAATACATTTTTTGCAATAGCAGAAGCACTGCCGTTTGCACAGTCCAAAGCCACTTTCATGTTCTTAAAGGAACGGGTGGCAATGGAGATCAGGTAGCCGATGTAGCGGTTTCTTCCTGCTGCAAAGTCTACGGTACGACCGATCTTATCTTTCTTTGCTAACGGGATCTCGCCCATTTCGCCGTCTAAATATTTCTCGATCTCTGTGATCACAGATTCTTCCAGCTTTTCGCCTTTTTCATTGATAACCTTGATCCCATTATCATAGTATGGGTTGTGGCTGGCTGAGATCATGATACCGCAGTTAAAGCCTTCTGTGCGTACCACATAAGAAACACTTGGTGTGGTGGTTACATGAAGCAGAAATACATCTGCACCGGAAGCAGTCAGACCTGCTACTAATGAATACTCAAACATATAGCTGCTTCGTCTGGTATCTTTTCCAATGACGATACGGCATCTTTCATCTGGATTTTTCTGTCCATAGTACCAGCCTAAGAAACGTCCTACTTTAAAGGCGTGCTCAACGGTCAGATTTACATTTGCTTCCCCGCGAAAGCCGTCTGTGCCAAAATATTTTCCCATTTTTTATGATCCTTCCTGTCTGTCCGCTGCTTATTGCTTTACGCAATAGAAGCAGGGATTCTTGATTTGGTTAAAACATGTTGTTTTTCTTCAGTTCTTCCAAATAGCGGCCTAATGCGTCCTGCCATGCAGGAAGTCTCTCAAATCCGTTTTCTGTAAGTTTTTCTTTATTTAAGCGGCTGTTGGACGGACGTTTTGCCTTAACAGGGAAGGCAGATGAATCTACCGGAGTTACCTTTACTTCATCCATGCCAGCCTGGCGGAAGATCTCACAGGCAAATTCATACCAGCTGCAAAGTCCTTCATTCGTTGCATGATATCTGCCGTATTTGTCGGTCTGGATCATGGCAACCAACAGCTTAGACAGGTCGTAGGTATAGGTTGGAGAGCCGATCTGGTCATTTACTACGCTGACAGCGCCTCTTTCCTTCCCCAGACGGAGCATAGTCTTAATAAAGTTCTTGCCATTTACACCGAATACCCATGCAATACGGACAATAAAGAACTTCTCCAGGTTCTGTTCTACTGCGATCTCGCCTTCGTATTTAGTCAGACCGTATACGTTTAACGGTTCTCTGTGATCATCCGGCTCCCATGGGCGCAGTCCTTCGCCGTTAAATACATAGTCTGTACTGATGTACATCATTTTTATATCTAAGGCCTTGCACACTTTTGCAATGTTTCTGGTTCCCTCTGCATTAACCTTACGGCACAGTTCCACATTATCTTCTGCAGCATCTACTGCAGTATATGCTGCACAGTGGATCACTGCATCCGGTTTTACCTCTGTAATTACTTTTTCGCAGGCTGCGGCGTCAGTAATATCCATTTCTTCTACGTCTACACCGATTCCTTCTATGCCCTTAGCTGCCAGTTCGTCCATTACATCATGTCCAAGCTGTCCTTTTACACCTGTTACCAGAACTCTCATAAATGATCCCTCACTCTTTGTTCGTTACTGTTCATGCACTGCATGACCAGCAACGGATCTTCATTATACATGTCAATGGCTGGCGGAAATATCCGTCAGCCACAGTTACTTACTTATCTTTCACTTACAGACGGTTTCCGTACATCTTATCGAAATAATTGCTGTACTCACCGCTTAAAATGTTTTTCCACCATTCCTGGTTATCCAGATACCACTGAATGGTCTGCTGAATACCTGTATCAAAGTTATATTTTGGCTTCCAGCCTAATTCTGTCTCGATCTTAGTTGGGTCGATGGCATAACGGCGGTCATGTCCTGGACGGTCTGTTACAAACTTGATCAGGCTTTCTGGTTTGTTTAATGCCTTTAAGATGGTCTTTACAACTTCCAGATTGGTTCTCTCGTTGTGTCCGCCGATATTGTAAACTTCACCTACACGGCCTTTGTGGATGATCAGATCGATGGCTTCGCAGTGGTCAGATACATGGAGCCAGTCACGGACATTTTCACCAGTTCCGTATACCGGAAGCTCCTCATCTGCCAAAGCGCGGCTGATGATCAGCGGGATCAGCTTCTCCGGGAAGTGATATGGGCCATAGTTATTGGAGCAGCGGGATACTGTTACAGGCATTCCGTATGTTCTGTGATATGCCAGTACAAACAGGTCTGCACTTGCCTTAGAAGAAGAATATGGGCTGGATGTGTGCAGTGGTGTTGTCTCTGTAAAGAACAGGTCCGGACGGTCTAATGGCAGATCTCCGTAAACCTCATCGGTAGATACCTGATGATAACGCTTGATGCCATAAGTACGGCAGGCATCCAGTAAGGTAGTGGTTCCCATTACGTTTGTGCGAACAAATGCCTCAGGATCCGTGATAGAACGGTCTACATGGCTCTCTGCTGCAAAGTTTACCACTACATCTGGTTTTTCTTTCTCAAATAAGTCAAAGATGAACTTTCTGTCAGCGATATCGCCCTTTACAAAACGGTAGTTTGGCTTGTCCTCTACCAGCTTTAAGTTCTCCAGGTTTCCTGCGTAAGTCAGCAGATCCAGGTTGATGATCTCATAATCTGGATATTTGTTTACCATATGGTGTACAAAATTGCTTCCGATAAATCCGGCGCCGCCGGTTACGATAATCTTCATAATGTAACGATTTCCTCCTAAAATGACGTATGTGCTCTCGGAATCTTTTTGTGTTTGATTTGAGTCAAGTGCATGAAAGACTCCGGGAGTACATCCACAATATATGATTAGAACTCTCTGTTGTGTAACTTGTCCACATATTTACCGTCTAAAACATCCTTCAGATACTTGCCGTACTGGTTCTTCTTCAGAACTTCGTAGGTCTCTAATACCTGCTCTTTGGTGATCCAGCCATTTAAGTATGCGATCTCTTCCAGGCATGCGATCTTGCGGTGCTGGTGTGTCTCTACTGTTTTTACAAAGTTGGTTGCTTCCACTAAGGATTCGTGGGTTCCTGTATCCAGCCAGGTAAATCCCTGTCCCAGTAAGATAACATCCAGATCTCCATTTTCCAGATAAATACGGTTCAGATCTGTGATCTCCAGCTCACCTCTTGCAGATGGCTTTAAGTTCTTTGCATATTCTACAACTCGGTTGTCGTAGAAATAAAGTCCTGTTACACAGTAATTGGATTTTGGCTTTTCAGGTTTCTCCTCAATAGAGATAGCTTTTCCGTTTGCATCAAACTCAACGATACCGAAACGTTCCGGATCGTCTACATAATAGCCAAATACAGTAGCGCCTTTTCCCTTATTGGCAGCCGCTTTTAATCTCTTGTTTAAGCCCTGTCCATGGAAAATATTATCGCCTAATACCATTGCAACAGAATCACCGGCAATAAACTCTTCACCAATGATAAATGCCTGAGCCAAACCATCCGGACTTGGCTGTACAGCATAGCTTAAGTTGATACCAAACTGCTTTCCATCACCTAACAGAGCCTCAAAACGTGGAGTATCGTCTGGTGTGGAGATAATTAAAATATCCCTGATGCCTGCATTCATCAACACAGATAACGGGTAATAGATCATAGGTTTGTCATAAATAGGAAGCAGCTGCTTCGATGTAACTTTAGTCAAAGGGTAAAGTCTGGTACCGCTTCCGCCGGCAAGTATAATCCCTTTCATTTTTCCTCCTTGCAGGTCCCTGCAACCGTTTTTCTTCCTGTTTTAAGACAGACTACGGCCGGACCAATGGTTATTCTTTCTTCAATATACCATACTATACGCCATTTTTCAAATCCCCAGGGAAATATTTCGATATAATTCATGAAAAATTAATGGAACAGGGCATAAGGGATTTTTTTCAACAAGCAATTGGGGATTGAAAAAACCTTTCTTATTATATATGATGATAGGAGTATTTTCTAAAATGGGGGGAAAAATATGCTTTTAATGAACAAAACTCTTTTAAAGCTTGCCCGTGGACTATGGTTTTTGATTTTTGCCATAGCAGGGGTAGGCTTCCTTACGCTTATGGGGACCACAGCGCTGGCTGAGATCATCGCCGGTTTCCTGGGCAGTCTTTTTCAGCCGCAGGCCATTTTAAACACAGCCTTAAGCGCCATCCAGGCTGCGCTGGCAGCTGCTGTGTTTACCTTTGCCGCCCAGCTTTTAAAGGGCCTTCTGGAATACAAAACGGCTGCCAAAGCGCGGGAAGGTATGCGGAAAATGATCTTTTCAAAGGTACTGGAACTGGACGCAGGCGGAATTGAAAAAATCGGACCTGTTTCTGCCATTACCGCTTCCGTAGATGCCGTAGAACAGATGCAGACCTATTTCAGCACCTATCTTCCAAGTCTGATCTACAGTGTCATTGCGCCTGTTTATCTGTTCTTTCATTTAAAGAACATCTCAATGCCAGTTGCTGTTTTATTGCTGATCGTATCTCTTTTTCTGCTTCCTATTAATAATGCATTCAGAAGCAGGATCGAAGATATAAGAAAAATTTACTGGCGGTCATTAGACGATATGACTGGCTACTATATGGACAGTCTAAGAGGACTTACTACTTTAAAGTTGTTTGACCGGGACAGAGAACATTCCCGCATTCTGGGTGAAAAGGCAGATATATTGAATAAAAATATCAACTGCTTTATGAAGATCAATTTCACCTCTTTTCTGGTAACAGAAGCACTGATCTATGCTGCATTAGTAACTGCGCTGATTGATTCTGCAATGCGGATCACAAAAGGCACGATCACTATTTCCCAGGCACTGATCGTTTTAATGCTTTCTTACAGCTATTTTTCTTCTGCACAGCAGCTGATGAGCGCTTCTCACAGCGCCCTGACTGCGATTTCCGCAGCAGGCAAAGTAGAAGAGATCTTAAATACCGATACAACACGCCCCTTTGACCCGTCATTACCGGAAGATAAGGAACATTTTAACGGGATCCGTATGGAAAATGTATCTTATGGCTATGAGGGACGATCCAGGGCTTTAAAGGTTCTTTCTCTTACAGTTCCTAAAGGTTCTGTTGTAGCTCTTGTAGGCCTTTCCGGCTGTGGAAAATCCACCACAGCTGCGCTTTTAATGCGCTTTTGTGATGCTGCAGCCGGACACATATATATGGAAGGAAAAGATTACCACAGCATGAAGCCGGAAGAACTGCGAAAGCACATCGCCATGGTTCCCCAACAGGTAAACCTGTTTTCCGGGACCATTCGGGACAATCTGCTTCTTGCTGATCCTGACGCTGATGATGAGACTTTGATGGAAGCTGTAAAAGAAGCCGGACTTTTAAAGTTTGTACAGTCATTAGAAAAAGGACTTGATTCTGATGTAGGCAATGCAGGCGCTTCTCTCTCAGGCGGACAGCGCCAGAAGATCGGTATTGCAAGAGCCCTTTTATCAAAAGCAGAATATATGATCTTTGATGAAGCCACATCCAGTGTTGACCCTGAAAGTGAAAAAGAGATCTGGGAAACCATTGGACATCTGGCTCATACCCGAACCCTTATCATCATATCCCATCGAATGTCATCGGTGCGAAGTGCAGACTGCATCTATGTATTAAAAGACGGCAAAGTTGCACAACAGGGCAATCATGATACCCTGATGGCCCAGGATGGCCTATACCGGGAACTGGTCGTACGCCAGCAGGCAATGGAGGTGGCAGAATGAAACGAAAATTCAGTTATTCAATGAAAGAAATGAACCGGCGGCTTCTGGCCATCGGCAGACCGATCCGGAAATATATTGCCATCTCAACCATTGCCAGTGTCGTTGGAGCCCTTTCCCATATGGGACTTATGGGATTTGGCGCTTTGTGGCTTTTGGCAGCAGCCGGATTCTGTGATGGAATGATAACCTATGCAGCCCTTACCATTACCTGCGCTGTGCTGATCGCACTGTGCCGTTATCTGGAAGGTTTATTCTCTCATTTAGGCGCCTATGGTATTCTTGCAAAAATGAGAGTGCATCTCTTTGATGCCATTGACCGTATCTCTCCTGCTTATATGATCGGCCGTGAGACCGGTGATATTATGAATATTGCTGTTGCAGATATCGAAACCCTTGAATATTTCTTTGCACATACCATTGGACCTATGTTTACGGTTATCCTGCTTCCTGTAACAACAGTCGTTCTGGCCTGGTTTGTAAATCCTCTTTATGCGCTGGTGCTGATCCCTATTTACATCATGATCAGCGTTGTACTGCCCCTTGGGGCCCTGATCGCAGGGCGGGGGATCGGTATGCGTTACAGAGAACAGCTTGGTGACTTAAAATCCAGGATTCTGGAAAGTGTATACAGTATCCGGGATATCCAGATTTTTGGAGCCGGAAACCGGAAAATGGAAGATGTGATGCAGGCAAACAGTCAGGTAAATAAAGCCGCTTTAGGACTGACGCTCCACCGTCAGACCATTGCCTCTTTCCCTAACTTTTTCATTTATCTTGCAAGGATACTGATCCTGGTATGCGCCGGATATCTTGCATCAAAAGGAATCGACCACCCGGTAGGAACCATTGCCATTTCCTTTACAGCAACTGCTTCTCTGTCTTCTTCCTTCAGCCTTACTTTTGTGGTAACCAGCCTTCTGGAAGCATACGGCGCTGCAGAGCGTATTTTCAAGATTGAGGATACCTTGCCGCAGACAGAAGAGCCGGAAACTCCTGTTGTATGTGGTGAAATCGAAACCATTGAATTTAAAGATGTGACCTTCGCTTATCCAAATACAGAACGAAGGATCTTAGATCATTTTAACTACGTGATCCATAAAGGGGATCAGATCGGTATTGCCGGAGAATCCGGTGCCGGAAAGTCTACTTTGCTGAGACTGCTTCTGCGCTTTTATGCGCCTTCAGAAGGTCAGATCCTGATCAATAGTATTCCATTAAACCAGATCAGTTTTAGCGAACTGCATCAGCGGATCGCATTCCTGGAACAGGATACTTATTTATTTGATATGACCATTGCAAAAAATATCGGTATTGCAAAACCGGAGGCATCCATGGAGGAAATTAAAGATGCTGCCAGACGGGCCGGTATTGCAGAGTTCATTGATACGCTGCCAGACGGATATGATACAGATATGGGACAGATGAGTGCAAGACTCTCCGGCGGTGAACGCCAAAGGATCGGCATTGCAAGAATTTTGCTTCGCAACCCGGATATCTGTCTTATGGATGAGCCTTCCAGTGCTCTGGATGCCCTTCATGAAATAGAACTGCTCCATACACTTAAGACAGCCTATGCCGACAAAACACTGCTTTTGATCTCTCATCGCGGCAGTACGCTGACAGGCTGCAACCGGATCTTAAGAGCTGAAGATCTGAAAAACTAAGGTGCTAAAAAATGTGAAACAAAAGACCAGCTGTGGTAAAACAGATTATTCTGTTCTGACCACAGCTGGTCTTTTTGTTTCCATATAAACTTATTTATGTTTTGAGGATTGTGGGAGCACGCAGTGCGAAACAATCCGGTATCATAGGGGACAAAAAACCTTTTGACCCCTACATCATGAAATCGAATCAACTGTGTAGCCTGCATCTTCAACTGCTTTCTTCAGCAGATTTTCATCCACTTCGCGGTCGTATGAAATAACAGCTCTCTTCCCTTTTAAGTTAACATTTGCAGATACGCCCTCAATCTTGTTTAGCGCACGCATCACACGATTTACACAGTGTTCACAGGTCATACCGGAGATCTGCATGATCTTTTCACCGATCACCGGGCCTTCTAGTTTACTTGGTTCTTCTTTTACTTCGCTGGCTCCGCCACCGCCGCAGCACGGGCTTTCGCCTTTCATATGTTTAATGGTACCTCTGACAGCAAAGATGGCAATCAGAAGCAATATAAGGATTACAATTGCATTAACCATTTTTATGCCTCTATTTCTGCAACAGATATACTGCTTATTGCTTTAGGCGTCCCGCATAGGAGACTTGCCTAATTTTCTTCACGGAATTTCTTGTCTTTCGCTTCTTCCCGCTTTTTCTGGATATATTTTACTCCCTGATAAATTCCCATTCCCACTACATAAATAATAATGAGGAGAACTACCATATAGAGCATGGAACCGGATGAATTTCCCATTTCTCCGCTCCTTTTCTGAATTTTATTTTTGCTTTTTATTTTCTACTGCCTTCAAATACGGACAGCCGTACCGGATCAATGTTTCTTAGCCCGCTTATGTGTGTCCATATGATGGGCATGGGCACTTTTGCAGCTGCTGCAATGTCCGCTGCATCCGCCGCAGCCACCACCGCTGCTTCCGCAGCTGCTGCAGCTGTCTTTTAACACACCTGTATGCTTCCAGTAAAGCACCAGGCCGCAGTAGCCAAATACAAGGAGCAATACAATTACATTTGCTATCATAAATAGTTCCTTCTTTCTTATAGGATCTTGCGGAAAACCTGAAACAGTGGATTCCATTCTCAACTGTATCTATTTTAGCATGATCCGGTAATCTTTAAAAGGGGCCGGATGTTAAACCCGGCCCCCATATTTATGCCGGTATTAACCGACGATTTAGCTATAGACTCGCAAACCCGCGCTGACACGCTCCACTGCCTGCTTTCGCAAGCAGTTTGCTCGTTTCCCGCTCTTTTATGATGCGGACTGTACAGAACGCTTGGAATATGTCTTCTGATCCTTGTATGGGTCTGGACGGAACAGCATGAACAGCATGAACAGCAATACTACAAATGCTACAACTGTGCCTGCACCGAAGGAACCATAGAATAAGAAGCTGCCGATCTGGTATACGCAAAGAGTAACTGCATAAGCAAATACATTCTGGAACAGGATCGCAAACCAGAACCACTTTCTATCCTGCATCTGCTGAGCCATAGTAGAAATAGCTGCCAGACAAGGAGAATCAAGGAGGTTAAACAGCAGGAAGCTGAAACCAGCTAAAGCAGTTGGGAACCACATTCCAACACCAGTTGCAACGGTTTCTGCATCTTCAACGTCACCAGCAACATTTGCAAGTACGCCCATGGTAGAAACGATACCTTCCTTTGCGCTGAAACCGGAGATTGCAGCTGCAACCGGCTGCCACTCGCCCCAGCCAAGAGGAGCAAAGATAGGAGCGATCGCACCACCAACAATAGCCATAAGGCTGTCGGAAGAATCTTCAACCAGACCAAATGCGCCATCAGCAATACCAAAGCTGGAAAGCAGCCACATTACTACGCATGCAAGGAACAGGATAGTACCAGCCTTGATAATGAAGCCTTTCAGTCTCTCCCAAACATGCATCAGAACGGTCTTAGCAGATGGAATATGGTACTGTGGAAGCTCCATAACGAATGGAGCAGGTTTTCCGGAGAATGGTTTTGTCTTCTTTAACATGATTGCTGCTACTAAAACAGCTACAATACCTACAAAGTACATAATAGGAGCCATCATACCAGCTACATCCCAGCCTGTTACATAGCCAGCCATAACACCGCCCATTAAAGCGATTACAGGAAGCTTAGCACCACATGGGATAAAGGTTGCTGTCATAATGGTAAGTCTTCTGTCATTGTCCTGCTCAATGGTCTTGGATGCCATGATGCCTGGGATACCGCAGCCAGAAGAGATCAGTAACGGGATGAAGCTCTTACCGGACAGACCAAAGTGACGGAATACACGGTCCATAACGAATGCAATACGTACCATGTAACCACAGTCTTCCAAGATAGATAAGAACAGGAACAGGATTGCCATCTGAGGAACGAATCCAAGCACTGCTCCCAGACCGCCGATGATACCATCAACAACTAGGCTTAAGATCAGGTCGCTTGCTCCGGCATTCTCAAGGAATCCGCCAATAACTTCCTGAATAGCGCCTACGAATGTATCATTGGTCCAGTCAGTTACGAATGTACCGATAGTAGTTACGGAAATGTAGTATACGATCCACATTACCAGCATGAAGATCGGGATACCTAAGAAACGGTTGGTAACGATCTGGTCGATCTTATCAGAAACAGTCAGTTTCTCGCCACTCTTCTTAACAGCTGTTCCAACAACCTTCTGGATGAATTTGTAACGCTCATCTGTTACGATACTTTCCATATCGTCATCATGCTGCTCTTCTAAAGCTTTTCTTGCGCTTTCAACAACAGATTTTCCGGAAGCAGAAAGTGGAACACTCTCAACTACCTTGCTGTCATTTTCAAGGAATTTAACAGCATACCATCTCTTCTTATTCTCAGCGATGTCTGTTGGCAGTACACCTTCAACCTCTGCTACTGCTGCTTCTAATTCCTTGGAAAAGATCTCTTTAGGAAGATCAACTTCTTTCTTCTTTGCAACCTTAACTGCTTCATCGATCAGTTTATCAAGACCAGTCTGCTTTAAAGCGGAAGTCTCAACAATCGGGCAGTCAAGGAGCATGGAAAGGCGCTCAATATCGATCTTGATGCCTCTCTTGGCAAGCAGATCTGCCATGTTTAATGCGATCACTACCGGAATACCAGTTTCGATCATCTGAGTAGTCAGATATAAGTTACGCTCAATGTTCGTTGCGTCAACCAGGTTAACGATAACGTCCGGATCATCCTTTAACAGATAATCACGGCTGACAACTTCCTCCAGAGTATATGGAGAAAGTGAATAGATACCAGGAAGGTCTGTTACGATCACTTCTTCGCTCTGGCTCTTGCTCTTTAATTTTCCCTCTTTTTTCTCTACCGTAACACCAGGCCAGTTACCAACATACTGATTGGCACCTGTTAATGCATTAAACATAGTTGTTTTTCCGCAGTTTGGGTTTCCGGCAAGCGCGATCTTAATTGCCATTTCCTTTTACCTCCATGAGCCTATAAGGCCCTTTTTCATTCTCACATGTGTTATGTACAGTTTACTTTACTTCCACACACTGAGCATCGTTCTTTCTTACAGAAAGCTCATAACCTCTTACGGTAATTTCAACAGGATCTCCCAAAGGAGCAACTTTTCTAATATAAAGCTCACTTCCCTTTGTGATTCCCATATCCATAATACGACGTTTGTAAGCGCCATCACCTGTGATCTTAGTCACTACTACAGTGCTTCCAACTGCTGCATCACCTAAAGTCATTGCTATGTCTCCTTCCTCTTTTTGTCATGCTTTATTTATGGCGATGTCACCCTTAAGCGGCATGTCCATTTAAACCATGATATGTCTTGCCATATCCTGATTTATTGCAACTCTTGAATCCTTAATATTAACGATCACATTTCCGCCGATGGCAGATACAACTGTGATCTCTGCCCCGGCAACAAATCCCAGGTTTTCAAGAAAACGCTTTGTTTCTTCATTTCCGCCTACTTTGCGGATAGTATTTGCTTCTCCGACCGAAGCCATTGTTAAAGGCATCTTCTTCACTCCTTTTTCTGGTTAGTTGTTTCTATTTCAGGTTAGTCATCGCTACCCTCTATCATCTTAGTTAGAATACGCTAATTTAAGTTAGTTGTCAATAACGCAAACCCTTTACACACTGATAATATTTCTCAATAAGGTGCATTTTTTTTATTTTTGCTGTATAATTCATAAAGACGTGCTTTGCACTCCCGCAATTCTATCTTCATAAATAACCTGCCGTCTGCCACAAAGGAGAGCTTCTATGACATTACAGCAAATGCGATATTTTATTGGTGCTGCCGAATCCGGTTCGATCAGTGAAGCCGCTAAACGGTCTTTTACTGCCCAGTCCAGCATTTCCGGTGCTATTAAAGAAGTGGAAAATACCTATGGGATCACTGCTTTTGTAAGGGACAGCAAAGGGGTCCGCCTTACCAGAAGCGGAGAAGAGCTTCTGATCGAATTTAAGGGAATATTAAACCGTCTGGATTATCTGGATGAAAAATTCAATGGTTCCAAAGACCGTCCTTTAGGTTTATCTGTTTCCTCCCAGCATCATATCTGCGGTATGAATTCTTTTATATCGATCATCAACAGCCTGAATACAGGTGCCAGACCTTATCACTGCGGTTTTCACGAATGCCGCACATCTGAAGTTATGGACAGGGTAGAACGCGGTCTGGATGATCTTGGCATCATTTTTGTTACAGAATACAGTAAGGGCCAGATGATGCAGGAGTTAAGGAACAGAAGCATCATTTTCAATCACATTACCTATCAGACTTCCCATGTATACATATGCCAGAACCACCCTCTTGCTGACAGCCGTGAAATCGACATAGAAGATCTGATCCACTATCCTTTTATCACCTATGACCGGTCTTCAGATACGAATCCCGCTTATACCGACCTGATCGTCCCTTATCATCAGTTAAACAAGGTGATCCAGGTTTCTGACCGGGCTGCTTCTTATTCTGTTATGCGTTACTGTCAGGGATTTGCTGTAGGAAGCGGCTACCGGCCATTTGATGATAACTACAGCGATATCGTTTCTATTCCTATTAAAAACGGGCGGCGTCTTGAAATAGGATGGATCGTACGCCAAAAATATACTCTTTCTGATACAGCCAGCCGTTTTGTGGATCTTTTAATGCAGATTGAATCAGTTGCCCTGTGATCTTAAAGACGGTTTTCGTAAAAAGCGATGGAAATCCATCGCTTTTTGACGTATTCACAGAAAACACTTCCTGTGTTATGTTTAAATCACAAAAATAATTTCTGCACAGACAGAAGAAAGGGGTATCTTGTATGGAAAAGCTGAAAACTGTTATTAACAAGTACTGGAAGGTTTATGTTGTAGCCTTGATCCTTGCTACGGTATGCGACCTGATCGGTACACTTAAGTTCAATATTGGAATTGGTACACTTACCTTATTTCCAATGGTATTTGCCACGATCTTTGGAGGACTTTTAGGACCGGACGCCTTTAAGCTTTTCAAAACAGAAGAATCAAAGCTTGGAGGAAGCCTTGTTTTAGTAGCCCTTGCACCTTTTATGGCAAAAATGGGAATCTCAGCAGGTGGAAATCTTGCAAAACTGGTTGCTGTAGGACCTGCGCTTCTGCTGCAGGAATTTGGTAATCTGGGAACCATCCTTATTTCACTTCCTCTTGCACTGCTGCTTGGTCTGAAAAAAGAAGCTATCGGTGCCTGCTATTCCATCAACCGAGACTCCAACCTTGGCTTAACCACTGATATCTTTGGACCGGATGCCCCGGAAACCCGCGGAACCTTTGCTGTATATATTGTTGGTTCTGTTATTGGTACCGTTTTTATCAGTATCCTGGCCAGCATCGTAGCTTCCTGGCACATTTTTGATCCTATTGCCCTTGGCATGGCCTGTGGTGTAGGAAGCGGATCAATGATGACTGCCGCTGCCGGAACATTAGGTGAGATCTACCCGCAGCAAGCTGAAAGTATTATGATCATGGGCGGCGCCAGTGATATGCTTACTGGTATCACCGGAATTTATATGGGAACATTCGTAGCTCTTCCTCTTACTAAAAAACTGTATGCAATACTGGAACCTAAAATCGGTCACAAAAACAATAAGGAGGCTAAATAATGGTCAGAAAATACTTTTTACAGCAGCTTGGACTGCTTATCATGGTTTCTGTTATCATGGTACTCACAAATATACTGGGCTACAAAATGCCGGTAGGTGATTCCATTGCCGGGATCCTGGTATTATGCGCTATTGCTCTCTTCGGACTTACAGTAAGTAAATTTATGAGCCAGTTTATAAAGCTTCCATCTATGATGTATGTATCTCTTACCGGACTGCTTCTTGCATGCCCTATCTCACCGGTAAAAGACTTTGTGATCGGTGTTACATCCCAGGTTGCATTTATGGCTCCTACCACTGCATTAGGCGCATTTGCCGGGATCTCACTTGGAAAAGACCTGAAGGATTTTGCTAAAATGGGATGGAAACTGGTGCTCATCACCTTATTTGTAATCACCGGAACATTTATTTTCTCTGCCTTAGTAGCAGATGTTATCTTAAAACTTACAGGTGCCATTTAACATGAGCGAGGTAAATTTATATGGAAAAATATGATATTTTAATTAAGAACTGTCAGGTTTTAAACCCTGATATGACGGTTTCATCTACCTGTTCTGTAGGAATTAAAGACAGCTGGATCAAAAAGATCGGTCCTACAGATGAATTGATGGCTGACAGCTCTGCCAGTGAAATAATCGATGGCAAAGGAAAGCTTGTCATGCCCGGCATGGTAGATGGCCATACACATACCTGCCAGCAGCTTTTAAGAGGGCGTGTTGCCGATGAATACCCTATGGTATGGACCCGTTTTCTGGTTCCTTTTGAAAGCAATCTCCAGCCAGAAGATTCTTATATCAGCGGCCTTCTGGCATGTCTGGAAATGATCAAAAGCGGAACAACTGCTTTTGCTGATTCCGGCGGTGTACATATGGACCGGGTTGCAGATGCAGTCATTGAATCCGGCATGAGAGCTGCCATTGCAAAATCAACCATGGATATGGGAAATGCCATTACTGGTGCAATGAAAGAGACAGCTAATGAGGCTATCGAAAATACAAAGAAACTGTATCAGAAATATCAGGGGGCTGGCGATGGCCGTGTTGATATCTGGTTTGCTATCCGTCAGGTAATGACCTGTTCCAGGGAACTGATCGCCATGGTAGGTGAATCTGCTAAAGAATTCCATACCGGCATTCATGCCCATCTGTGTGAACATAAAGACGAGGTCAGCTTCTGCCTGCAGAATTACAAAAAACGCCCTGCAGAATTTCTGGAAGAAATGGGCATTCTTGGTCCTAATCTTCTGACTGCCCACAATGTAATGCTGTCAGATCACGATATTGCGCTGATGGCAGAACGTGGTGTGAAAATGATCCATTGCCCAAGAGCCAACCTGGCAAACCACGGTTTTCCAAAAGCTCCCCAGATTCTGGAAGCTGGTGCAAGCCTTGGCTTAGGCTGCGATGGTGCTGCACCTTCCAATCTGGATATTTTTGACGAAATGAAGGTTCTTCGCTATGCTATGATGGCTTACTGGGGAATTCCATCTTTTAATCCTGTAGTCATGACCTGTCCTACACTTTTAAAGATGGCCTCCCAGGGCGGTGCAAATGCTCTTGGACACGGTGATATCCTTGGATCCGTTGAAGAAGGCAAGAAAGCTGACCTGATCCTGTTAAATATTGACCAGCCTCATATCACTCCAAGCCAGAATCTGGTAAATACCATTGTAGATGCTGCAAACGGACATGATGTAACCGATTCTATCATCAACGGAAAAATTGTAATGAAAAACCGTGAGGTCCTTACTCTGGATGAAGAGCGTATCCGCTTTGAAGCTGAAAAGCATATGAATGATATTATTAAACGGGCATACTAAGATATAAAAAATGACGGCACTGTTTCCAGTTTGGGAAACGGGCCGTCATTTTTACAGCATTTTTTGATCATATATAAGGCTGCTTTACATTTTTTCTTTTTTTATTACCGGTTTACCACATTCACCGGATCTCCAGCTAAAAACTGTTTAAGATTTTCCACAGACATATCCATGATCCTCTGCCTTGCTTCCTTTGGCGCCCAGGAAATATGAGGGGTGATGATACAGTTTTTAGCTTTCAGAAAAGGATTGTCACTCTTAATAGGCTCTGTACTTACCACATCCAGTCCTGCTGCATATACTTTTCCACTGTTTAATGCATCTGCCAGGTCTTTTTCCACAATCAGCTGTCCACGGGAGTTATTAATGATGATAACTCCATCTTTCATCCTGACAATATTATCTTTATTGATAATGCCTTCTGTAGACGGGAACAATGGGCAATGAAGCGAGATCACATCTGATTTTGCAAATATCTCATCCAGTTCCACATACTCAGCAATAGCACGTCCTTTATCATTTGGATGGGAATCATAAGCCAGTACATTCATACCCATTGCCTTTGCTATTGTTCCTGTTTTCTGTCCAATACGGCCAAAACCGATGATCCCCAGTGTTTTTCCTGCCAGTTCGATCAGCGGATAGTCCCAAAAGCACCAGTCTGGGGCATTTTCCCATCTGCCCTCTTTTACAGCCTTATCATGATGTCCGATGCGATGGCAGATCTCTAAAAGAAGAGCAATGGCAAACTGTCCTACACAGTCCGTTCCATAAGCAGGAATATTGCTGACAACGATCCCTTTTTCTTTTGCATAATTAACATCAATCACATTGTAGCCTGTTGCAAGGACACTGATAAACTTAAGATCCGGGCATGCATCCATGGTTTCTTTTGTGATCGAAGTCTTATTGGTAAAAACGACCTCTGCATTGCCAATACGCTTCACTGCATCCTCTGCCGGTGTTCTGTCATAAACCGTCAATTCTCCGTATTTTTTCATCTCATCCCAGGAAAGATCTCCCGGATTTTCTGTATATCCATCAAGTACAACTATTTTCATCCTTGTTTCTCCTTCGTATGTAATGTACTTACAAAAACTTTTATACTATAGTCTTATTGTTTCTTTATCCCATCCCGATACATCGACGGTGAAACCCCGGTGACATTCTTAAATGCCCGGTTAAAGTGGGCGGCATCTTCGTAGCCTACTGCCAGGGCAATGTCTAAAAGCTTCAGGGACGAGTCTTTCATCAGTTCCTTGGCCTTTGTCATGCGAAGCTGAAGTATGTAATCTCTCACTGTCGTATCCAGCTGCTTTTTAAACAAACTGCTGAAGTAATTGGGGTGGAGATGGAACTGGGCAGCAATGTCTGAAAGGAGAAGCTGTTCAGAACAGTGCTTTTCCATGTATTCCTGTGCCTTTTTTACCACATATTCTTCTTTCTTTTCCTGCTGTTTTTTCAGCTGTTCCATATAAAGCAGCAGGATCTGTTCCATTTTCTGTCTTAACTGACTGATGTGGGGCTGGTTTTTAATCTGGGCAGCCAGGTCATTATCTGACAGCTTGTAACCTGCTATAATAGGGATCAGGGCTGTATTTTTCTGCATTAATGTGTAGAGAAATGCGGAAAATACCTGCTTAAACTGTTCTTTCGTCATAGCTTCCTGGGATAAATGGGAAAAGATTTCCTGGATCTTATCTTTTGTGCCCTTTTCGTCCATGGACAAAAGCCCGGCTGAAAGATGTTCCATTTCTTTTTCCAGATCTTCTTTTGTATAATAAGGTTTTTTGGCCGGAATATCAAAATAATCCCCCTGTGTTTCCGGACGCACACAGCTTACCTCTTCTGCCTGCAGCTTTACGGAACTGTCTTTTAACCGCGGGATCAGCAATCTGAGCATGGACACAAAATTCTGTATATTCACAGGCTTTAACAGATAATCATAAGCCCCCAGCCTCAGGGCATTGCGGATATAAGTATAATCATCATAGCCACTGAGCATGATCACCACACTGGGAATCTGGTTTTTGCTGATCAGCTCCAGAAGACTGATGCCATCCAGTTTTGGCATACGGATATCCGAAATGATCACATGATAGTAATCTTCTGTAAGACGTTTTAAAGCATCACTTCCATCGCAGGCACTGGATATAACAAAGATATTTTCAAAATTTTGCTTTATAATACTCCCAAGACCATCTACAATGTTCTGGTCATCATCTACTAATAGGATCCGGTACATCCTGTTCCTCCTTCTTCGTCCGCTCTTCTTCCATATCATCACTTATGTTATCTTTCCATGGAAAACAAAGCATGATCATAGTTCCCATTCCTTCAGCACTTTCAATGGATACCTTATACTCCGGACCATAGTTTAAGCTGATCCGCCTGCATACGTTGCGGAGTCCGATGCTGTTGCTGGAAGGACTGTCTATATCATGGCGCAGCATCTCTAACTGTTCTTCACTCATACCACATCCATCATCGGAAACCTGGATATAAAGGCGGTCCTCGTCTCTATATCCCAAAATATCAATATGCAGGATCTGATGACTGTCTGTAATACCATGGATCACTGCATTTTCCACAATAGGCTGGAATACCAGCTTTAAAACATGGCAGGAATACAGCTCCCTGTCAATGCAGATGTTAAACTGGATCCGTTCATTGTACTGGTATGCAAGAATAGCCCGGTAGATATTTAACTGATGGATCTCTTCTTCCAAAGGCACTTCTTTTGTGGTATTCCGAAGGCCATACTGGAGATTCTGCCCTAACAGTTCTGCCATGGTAGCTGTTTCATAATCCTGGCACATATAAGCCTTCATGTGCATGATTTCCAAAGTATTATACAGATAATGGGGATTGATCTGGGTCCTTAAAAGCTGCAGTTCTGTTTCCTGTTTTTCCTGTTGCTTTACAAATACCTCATGGATCAGCAGATCAATACGTTTTGACATTTTATTAAAAGAGGATACCAGAGTCTGAAATTCCTCTGGAAGTCCTTCTTTTGAAACTTTATTTATGTGACCCAGTTCAAAATGATTGCAGGCTTCGATCAGACGGTTTAATGCCTTTAAGATCCGGCCTACCATCTGAAAGATCATAAATATGATTCCACCTAAGATCATACCTATGGGAATGATATTTAGCATCTGGATCCTTCCCATATTTCCAAAAATGTCAGACAAAGGAGTCTGTAATACCAGAGTGTAGCCATTAGCGTGGCCGATCACATTGTATACACAGGAGTTTTTATCACTGTGCTTTAATTTTCTGCTCTGGTAATTTTCTTTTCGTTCTGTTTTTTTCAGATTTTCTTTTACAAATCCCTGATAGCTTTCTTCCTGTTCTATATTTCCGTACAAAAGCTTCCCATCTTTATATACCGCAAATCTCTGATTAGGTGTCTGACGGTTCTGCTCAAAATAATTCTCCAGATAAGAAGTATCTATTCCTGCCACGCAATAGCCTACGATTTTGATCGTATTCAGGTCCAGAATGCCTCTGCCAATACACAATGAACCGCCGTCACGCATATTCATACCCGATCCTCTAAATTCCTGCGCAGCTATGAGAAGAGGCCTACCTGTTTTATAAGCAGAAATTTTTTTATACCATTCTGCCTTTTCCTTATCCAGAAAGCTAATGCCGTAATTTGCCCCTTTTGAAGTGTATACGCCATTTCCTTCAAGATCATAAAGAGCAATAAAGCTGGTAGAGTCTGTTGTGAAACGGTTCTGGGCCTGAGTATTAAAATACGAATAAAAACGGAAATTTTTAAGGATGGGGCCTTCCCTTAACGTACTGCACAAATAGGGGTCATTATTCTGGGTATATAACTGAGCCGGGAAAAAAGTGGCCTGTTCCAATTCTTTTACAGATATCTCTACCCGGTCTAACAGCTGCTCTCCTGTCTGGAAATACCGGTGGGTAGCCATATTATAATTCTGGTAGGCACTTACAGTTACAAGATAACATAAAAATGCCATGGTAAGGAATATCTGCAGGCCTGCCAGAAGGATCAGCCATTTTTTAATTGAATCTGTTTTTGTCATATTTTTCTTTATATCTTTCCAATTCACTATATATCTTTTCGCTTTCTGCCGTTTTTTCATATATCCATCGCACCTCTTTATATAAAAATATACAACAATCTTTGAAAATGGCAAGTAAAATTTGAATATGGTATTTATAATTTCCCTGAAAAAGCCTATACTTTGGCTACAAGTTAAGGCTGTACAAAAACCATATGTGAAAGGGGAAACATTATGAAAAAAAGATTTACAGCATGTATGATCGGAGCCACTCTTTTAACAGCTGCACTGACCGGTTGCTCAGGAGGAAAGACCGCTGATGCTCCTGCTTCCAGTGCAGACCAGACCACAACTGCCGAAGCTGCCAGCACAGATGCTACTTCCGTAGGTAAAGTAGCCATTGAGTTGTTCCATCAGAAACCAGAGAACGTAGAGCTTTACAACACTCTGGTAAACAAATTCATGGAAGAAAACCCGGATATACAGGTAAACGTTACTCTGGCTGAATCCACCACAACTACACTGATCTCCCGTGTAGCAGCAGGAAACATTCCGCAGTTAGTATCTGTATTCCCATGGAGTGCATCCTATAAAGATATGTTCAGGGAAGGCCTTTTCATGGATCTGACGGATCAGGACTTTATGAAACGTGTAACTCCTTCCGTTCTGGAACGCTGCGAAGTGAATGGAAAACAGTATTCCCTTCCGCTGACCACCAACTCCTTTGGTCTGTACTACAACGTAGATATTTTTAATGAACTGGGACTTACCATTCCAAAGACCATGGATGAAATGTGGGGTGTATGCGACAAGTTAGTTGAAGCCGGCATCCAGCCATTCTCCTTCCCGGATAAGAAAGCAGTCCGTATCAACCAGCAGTTTGACCGTATGCTCATTGGCTGTGTGGACCATGACTTCTATAGCAAGTGTGATGAACAGATCAACGGAAGCTACAACATTAAAGATGATCCTAATATCCGCAAATATGCAGAAACCATCTTAAAGCTGCGTGAATACGGAAATCCTGATTCTCTTGGATATGATGACGAACCTGCTTACGAAGAATTTACCAGTGGAAAATCTGCTATGTACATTGATGGTTCCTGGGCAGTAACTACTTTCGAGACCATGAATCCGGACCTGAATTTCAACTGTACCGCTATTCCTGCTATTACAACTGATGATTTCTGGACCGCTGGTACTGTTGATACTGCTTATTCTATTTCTGCTGACTGCACACCAGAACAGCAGGATGCATGCATCCGCTTCCTTGATTTCCTTGTACGTGAAGATATTGCACAGGAATTCAGTGACGGTGACAAAAACCCAACTCTGATCCAGGGTGTCAAATACAACGTTCCACAGCTTAAAGAGATCAACGACTACATTAACGAAGGCAGATTTGCTCCTTCTTTAGCAAGTATTTGGCCACAGGATTTAAGAAACAGCCTGGTTGTATCTGTGCAGGCCCTGATCTTAGATAAGGATGTAGATACCTTCTTAGACGAATTCCAGTCTTTAGTAGAAGAATACTATACTCCTGCTGAATCTGAATCCTAATTTTTCAATTCTTATGCATTCCTGGAATTTTTCTGTGATTCCAGGAATACATTCCCAAAAAACGGAGGCAGCATTATGAAATCAACGAAAAACCGTGATCGCAATATCACACACTTTTTATATGTACTACCGAACCTGATCATGTATTCTTTTCTCTCTATTGTTCCAATTGTCCTTGGGCTGTATTACAGCTTTACCAACTGGAACGGCATCGGTAAGAACTATAAATTTGTAGGCTTGAAAAACTATATTAAAATTTTATCCGACAATCGTTTCCGGAAAGCCGTACTATTTAATATACGATATGCCGCAATGCTGATCATCTGCGTAATGCTGCTGTCTGTTGTACTTGCACTGTTAATGAACACAAAGATCCGTGGCCAGAACTGCTTCAGAGCTATCTATTTTTTCCCGGCCTGTGTCAGTATGCTGACCATTGGACTGATCTTCAACTATATTTTCTTTCAGGGAATCCCCAGTCTCGGAACTTCCCTTGGGGTTGAAGCATTACAGAAAAACATTTTATCCGGCAGAAGCACTGCTATTTACGGCATCCTGATCACAAATATATGGAAAAGTGTTGCAATTCCAACAGTTTTAGTCATTTCTGCTTTACAGACCATTCCAGGTGAGATCATCGAAGCAGCCATTGTAGATGGTGCAAATGGCCGTCAGCGCTTTTACTACATCACGCTTCGCTACATTCTGCCTATTTTAAGTATTATTTTTGTCCTTGTCCTGAAAGAAGGACTTATGATCTATGATTACATTATGGCAATGACCTCCGGAGGACCGGCAGGCGCAACAGAAAGTATCACTCTTTCCATTTACCGTATCGGCTTTGAGGACATGAAGTTTGGATATGCCATTTCCCAGGCTATGATCGTTGCCGTTATCATTGCAGTTATTTCCATTACCCAGATTCGATTTACTGACAAAAAGAAAATCTACGATTAAAACAGGAGGTATCCCATGAAAAAAAGAAAAATCTTACATGCTCTGATCTATGCAGTGCTGACTCTGGGCGCTCTCCTTGTATTTTTCCCATTTTATCTTACCGTAGTTTCTTCTTTAAAGGATATGAGCGACATCTTCAGCAATTTCTTCGGTCTTCCAAGGCATATTGTTTTTGACAATTTTGCTTATGTACTCCAGAGACCGGATTATTTCATCGCACTGAAAAACTCTGCGATCATCACTGGTGTAGCCATTGTTGCCATGGTATTTTTCCTTCCCATGTGTGCTTATGCCATTTCCCGCAGAAGATTTACATCCCGTTTTTACAGCTTTCTTTACTTTTTCATGGTAGCCGGTATTTTTATCCCTTTCCAGGTAAAAATGCTTCCTATGGTAAAGTTAATGAGCAATATCGGTCTTCTTAACAGGACTGGTGCCATTCTTTTCTACATTGCAAACTCTACCTGCGAAGGTATCTTCCTCTTAGTAGGCTATCTGGCTTCCATGCCTATTGATCTGGAAGAAGCTGCCTATATTGACGGTGCTACTACAAACCAGGTGTTTTATAAGATTGTGCGCCCTATTATGAAACCTATCATCTCCACGGTTGTTATCAAAAACTCCCTGTGGATCTGGAATGACTATTTTATGCCATCCCTTGTATTAAACCAGTCTAACTTAAACCGTACACTGACTCTGTACCAGTATTCATTCCGTACAGAAAACTCTACCAATTTCACTATTGTATTTGCTGTTATGCTTCTTTCTATCCTGCCGATCTTTATCGTTTACTGCCTGTTCCAGAAACAGATCGTCTCCGGCATGATGGAAGGTGCTGTCAAAGGTTAGGAGGTATATACATTGGCTTTATTACATGTGAATTTCCACTCAAAGGTCCTGAATATGGACACTAAGATCGGCGTGATCATGCCCCAGAAAATGCAGGGCATCGGTCTTGCCGGAAGCGAGCAGGCAGACAGCTTCCCAGTTCTGTGGCTGTTGCACGGACGCAGTGATGATTATACTATCTGGATGCGCCGTACTTCTATCGAACGCTACGCAGCTCCTTTAGGTCTGATGGTCATTATGCCGGAGGTTAGCTACAGCCGTTATATCAATATGAAGCATGGTCCCCGCTATTATGACTATATTTCAAAGGAATTGCCGGAATTTTGTGCAAAATTATTCCCGAAAATGAGCCGGAAACGGGAAGATAACTACATTGCCGGACTGTCCATGGGCGGCGGCGGCGCTATGTGGGTAGGCCTGAACAATCCGGACAAATATGGCCGGATCTGCATGCTTTCTACTGGCGGAGTTGCTCCGCTAGAGCACCTTTGGAGAAATAAAAGTGGCAGTGACTATATGTTTAAAAAATGCAATGAGGACATTTACGGCACCTCTGATTCTGATTCCCTTGCAGGAACAGAATATGACATTTTAAAGCTGATCCAGGATACTGCGAAGGCGCATACTATACTGCCAAAAATATACCACGCTATGGGTACAGAAGATGTCCGATATCCTGTTGCCATGGAGATCAAAAAAACCTTTGAAAACATTCCCGGTAATCCATATGAGTATGAATACCACGAAGGTCCCGGTGTCCATGAGTGGGTCTTCTGGGATGAATGGATCCAACATTTCCTTGACACTCTTGCGTTGAAAGGAGGCAACTAACATGGCTCTCATACTGGACCACTTTTATTCAGCTGCCCTTACGGAATGCAATTCCCTGACAGCTATTGTTCCTATGGAAAACAATGAAAAAAGCTCTTATCCTGTTTTATGGCTGCTTCCCCCTGCAGGCTGCGACCACACAGCATGGCAGCGCCATACAGCTGTAGAGGATCTGGCAGATGAACTGGGCATTATCATTGTGATGCCGGATCTGAAATTAAGCTACGGGCTTGATATGATCCATGGATTTACTTATTTCCAGATGCTTACAAAAGAGCTTCCGGAAATGGTTGCCGACTATTTCCCAGCTGACCTGGGCTTCCAGATGATCGCCGGTGTAAAGGAGGGGGGCTATGCAGCCTTAAACGCAGCTCTTTCTGTTCCCGGACAGTACCATATGGCAGCGTCTTACAGCTGCGGTTCTCTTACAGATGAGACTTTTGACCCAGAACTGGATAAGCAGCTGGATAATGCATTTGGAACCACTGATCTTCGCACATTGAATGGCACGGATAAGGATCTGAAAATGCTGATCCAAACAGCCAAAGAGCACAATATGGCCCTTTCTTTAGAGTATTCTGAGAAAGATGACTATAAAGCTTCCTCTGCGCTTTTAGCTGACTGCATCCTGAAAAGTTCTTTTTCCAGCCGGTCTGTACGGGTACAAAAAGAGGTTCTTACATGGGTCAAATGGGCTGAGGCTTTAAAAACCGATGTTAAAAATGCTTTGAAACAGCTTTAATCAGGCAGATTAAGCTTTACAAGAAAGGATGATATCATATGACTCCTGGTGCTTATTGTGACGGGATCCAGCATGTTGGAATCCCAACAGATCATTTGGAAAATACGATCCATTTTTACGAGGATCTGGGATTCCAGGTCATCTTAAGGACTTGTGTCCCGGAAAAGAACCAGCATGTAGCTTTTTTGCAGTTGGGAAATCTGGTGATTGAAACTTATGAGGATCCTGTGGCTCTCTGTGACGGAGCCATTAACCACATTGCCTTAAACTGCCTGGATATTGAAAAAGCCTACGCAGCTGCTTTAAACCAGAAGCATCTGGTGTTGAGCAATGGCATTGAAGCTCTTGATTTCTGGGAAAGAGGTGTGCGCTTCTTTATCATCCAGGGACCAAACAAAGAGCGGATCGAGTTTTGCCAGAAACTGTAAATTTGATTTTTAGGGGAGTATTGGTATAGATCACAGAACGCGCCTTCTGGCGCGTTTTCTGTGTGGATAAAGCAAAAGCGGGCTGCACATTTTTATATAACGTGCAGCCCGCTTTTGCTATGCATACAGAAGAGCCTGCCATGAGGCAGTTTCTGTAAATAAACTATCCTAGCTTTAGCTGATCTTATTTTCCACTGGATAAGAATATCTGTATCCTCTGCTTAAAAATCCCATTTCCTCTAATACGCCTACCATTCTGTAAACAGTCGCCAAGCCGATGGTTGGATCCTTTTTGGAGGCCATGTAGTAAATCTCCTTACAACTGGACCAGTTTCCTTCCAGTATGACATCTAAAAGGATCTTTCTCTGTCCTGTGATCCGTTTTCCTTTTCTCTGAAGTTCTCCAATGATCTGTGCTTTCTGTTCTGACATAGGCTCCTCCTTCTTTTAAGCACCACGGATATCCTGCCCCGCTGCCTTTTATCCATGCTTTATACATAGTCTGCTCAGGCTCTTTGGTTTTATGTACCTGAACAGCTGTGTAGATTATCTTGTTTTGTAGTTAGTCTAATCTAACATTTCTAACCGTTTAATAGATTAGCACCAACTAACTTTCTTGTCAACTGTTTTTTGATAAAAAATATGCAACAAGTACTATCTGTTAAGGTTATCCAGCTTTATGGCACATGTCAGAAATTTCAGATGTATTTTTTTAATCTTTGATTGGAATGATCTGCGGCATAGTCTATACCTCCTGTTACATTATAATTATGTTATATTATGATGTGAGTGTCAAAAGTAAATTTTGCCACTCACTGATGTAACCGGATTGCTCCATTGCTATGCAATTCCCGTAATCCTCGAACACCTCAAACTCCCATAAAATGGCGTGTTCACACCATATATCCAAAAAAGCTATTGCAAACTGATCTTACATCATCACTTTGCAATAGCTTTCTTTATACTGTATCTGAATCTTAATTCTCGTTCATTTTAGCCAGCTTCGCAGCCTGGTCAGCGGCGATCAGGTTGTCTAACAGTTCCTGGATATCACCATTCATAATAGAATCGATCTTATATAAGGTCAGTTTGATTCTATGGTCGGTCACACGGCCCTGTGGGAAGTTATAGGTACGGATCTTCTCAGAGCGGTCTCCTGTACCGATCTGGCTTCGGCGTTCTTCTGCCTCGGAGTTCTGACGTTTTTCCAGCTCTAAATCATACAGCTTGGAGCGTAACAGGCGGAACGCCTTTTCCTTGTTCTGCAGCTGTGATTTTTCTGTCTGGCTGTAAATAACGATACCAGTCGGCATATGAGTCAAACGTACTGCGGAGTCAGTGGTGTTGACACACTGTCCACCATTACCAGATGCACGCATTACGTCAATACGGCAATCATTCATATCGATCTGAACATCTACTTCTTCTGCTTCCGGCATAACTGCTACCGTTGCTGTAGAGGTATGGATACGGCCACCAGACTCTGTCTCAGGCACACGCTGTACACGATGTACGCCGCTTTCATATTTCAACTTGGAATAGGCACCTTTTCCTGTAACCATAGCTACAACTTCCTTAAAGCCGCCGATACCATTTTCATTGATACTGATGATCTCTACTTTCCAGTGCTGGCTGTCTGCGTAGTTGGAATACATACGGTAAAGTTCAGCTGCGAAAAGAGCTGCCTCGTCACCACCTGCACCTGCACGGATCTCCAGGATAATGTTCTTATCATCATTAGGGTCTTTTGGAAGAAGGAGGATCTTTAACTCATGCTCCAATTCCTCAATGCGTTTTTTTGCATCGGATAACTCTTCCTTTGCCATTTCACGCATTTCCTCATCATTTTCTTCCTCTAACATTGCCAGACTGTCCTCTACGTCCTGCTTTGCCTGCTTATACTGCTTATAAGCTTCTACGATCGGTGCCAGTTCAGCCTGTTCTTTCATCAGCTTGGTAAAGCGTTTGGTATCCTGGGTCACATCCGGGTCCCCAAGCATACGCATCAGTTCTTCATAATGGATCAACATATCATCCAGTTTATCAAACATAATTTTTACTTCTCCTTCCTGGCACATACCACCCGGTCGTTTCCAGCCATATCCCGGACAGTCCTAAGCCCACTAAATCCCATTGCTTCAAATATTTCTGTTACATCCTTTGCCTGATCCCAGCCAATCTCCATATAGATCTTTCCACCGTTCTTCAGGTATTTTTTTCCTTCTTCTGCTAAAATGCGGTAAAATTTCAATCCGTCCGGCTCACCGTCTAATGCCATCCGTGGCTCATGGTCTTTCACCTCCGGCTCCAGCCCTTCTATCACCTGACTCGGGATATAAGGGGGATTGGATACGATCACATCATAGCGGTTTTCTGGATCTAAAGCAGAAAACATATCGCTTTTTATAAATTTCACTGGATGATCCAGAAGTTTTTCCCCATTGGATTTTGCCACTTTCAACGCTTCTTCTGACAGGTCAAGAGCTGTTACATCTGCATAGCCTCCAAGCTTTGCCAGACTGACAGCAATACAGCCGGAACCGGTACACACATCTAAAAGTGAAATATTTTTCTCTTTGTGCTCGTTTAATATCAGTTCAACCAGTGTTTCTGTATCCTGTCTTGGGATCAGAACATGTTCATTTACATAAAATTCCAGTCCCATAAACTCCTGGACACCAGTAAGCTGCTGAAGAGGGATACGCATTTCTCTTTTACTTATCAGTTCCCAGTATTTATCAATTTTTTTCCATGTATCCGTATCTGCTTCTGTTACATTTGTCCCATTTTCCGTTTCTGTAAGAGGGCGATCCCTTTTTACAAGAAAAGACGCAAAATTCATGTCAAATACATCTAATAAAAGGAAACGGGCATCTAAAAGCGGGTCAGGAACACCTGCTTTTTCCAGTTTTTCTTTTCCTTCTTCTAAAAGAGTCCCAAGGGTCATTTTCATGCCTGTTCCTCTTTCTTCTCCCAATCCGGGAAGTTTTCGTCCAGATAAGCCCGCCAGTCAAACACTTCCTCTACAGCAGCGATGGCTACTTCGATCATAGTATCGTCTGGCTCTTTGGTGGTCAATCCCTGCATCCACATTCCCGGACGGCTTAAAATATCTACCAGTTTAGAATCATGTTTTCCTGCAAAGCTTAAAAACTCATAGGAAACACCTGCGATCACAGGGACCAGCACAATGCGGCTTACAATACGCAGCCAGATGGTGTCGGTGCGGATCACCATAAAAAACAGAATGCTGATGACCATAACGATCATAATAAAGCTGGTACCGCAGCGCTTGTGCTCCTTGGAGCTGGCCCGTACATTGGCTACATTCAGCTCTAAACCATGTTCAATACAGTTGATGCATTTGTGTTCGGAACCATGATACATAAAGGTTCGTTTAATATCTTCCATGCGGGATACCATTTTTATATAAATAACGAAAATAGCAATACGGATAAATCCTTCTAAAATCGCCATCACAGTATGGGACGGGATCACTTTTTTACATATATTGGAAATAAACATAGGCAGCAGCATGAAAATCCCAATCGCCATGATAAAAGAAAAGATCATAACAACGGTCATAAGGATGCCTTCTAATTTTTCGCCGAAGACCTTATCCAGCCACTGTTCAAAACGGCTCTCTTTTGCATCTTCGTCATCTTCAAAGAAGCTGCAGGACCAGGTAAGTGCCCTCATGCCTACGATCATGGAATCTGCAAATTTAAACACGCCCCTGATAAAGGGAATACCCAAAAATGGATACTTTTTTGTTACGCTTCTGTAAGTATCTTTTTTAACCTCGATCTCTCCATCGGGTTTACGGACGGCTACTGCATAGTTTTCACCATTCTGCATCATAATGCCTTCGATCACTGCCTGTCCGCCAATTCCTGAATATTTCATCTATGCATTACCTTTCGATTTTCATGTACTTTCGGAGTCTGAATCCGAAAATGCATTTTAACGCAAAGGGGCTGAGCCGCAAAAGCTCAACCCCTTAAATTCTCTCTTATAATTACTGAGCATTGATGCCGTACTTACGATTGAACTTATCAATACGTCCACGAGCTGCAGCAGCCTTCTGCTGGCCAGTGTAGAATGAATGGCACTTGGAGCAAACCTCCACATGGATGTCCTTCTTGGTAGAACCAGTTACGAACTCGTTGCCACAGTTGCAAACTACCTTTGCCTGGTAGTAATTTGGATGGATTCCTTCTCTCATTTTATTCACCTCTCTGATATAATTTGCGGTTTCCGACCGCGGCCTGTATGCCAATCTGCCTCTGTACACTGCAAGCAGCCGGTAGGTACCGTCACCAGAACGCACAGATATCAGCATCTTTTAAGTTATACGCATCCTTCCCGCAAGGTTCTGACTCGCGCGAATGCTAAAACTGCTTGTCTCAGGGCATAAATATCTTATACATCTGGACAGCTATATTAGTATAGCATAGTTTATCCACATTGACAAGAGAAAAATGATTTTATACACAAAAAAACCTGAACATTTCTGCTCAGGTTAAATATATATTATACATACCTTCAAAACCACATATTGAATTACCGAATATCAATTACAACTTTTTCTTTGTTCCAACTTCGCGACTCATTCATAAAACCTGACGGTTTTATTCATGTCATTGGCTCCGCCAATGCCTGAAGTCTTACAAATCCGACCTTATGAAAGCAAGCTTTCAACAGTCTCCTTTCTAATCCTTCCGTCGCTCCCTCAAACCTTATTGGTCAAGCCCTCGACCGATTAGTATCAGTCAGCTTCATGCGTCACCGCACTTCCACCTCTGACCTATCTACCTTGTCGTCTTCAAGGGGTCTTACTACCTGCGTATGGGATATCTCATCTTGAGGGGGGCTTCACGCTTAGATGCCTTCAGCGTTTATCCCGTCCGGGCTTGGCTACCCTGCCATGGAGTTGGCACTCCAACAGGTACACCAGCGGCCCGTCCATCCCGGTCCTCTCGTACTAAGGACAGCTCCTCTCAAATATCCTTCGCCCACGCCGGATAGGGACCGAACTGTCTCACGACGTTCTGAACCCAGCTCGCGTACCGCTTTAATGGGCGAACAGCCCAACCCTTGGGACCTGCTACAGCCCCAGGATGCGATGAGCCGACATCGAGGTGCCAAACCACTCCGTCGATGTGAACTCTTGGGAGTGATAAGCCTGTTATCCCCAGGGTAGCTTTTATCCGTTGAGCGATGGCAATCCCACTTTCATACCACCGGATCACTAAGTCCTAGTTTCCTACCTGCTCCACCCGTCGGTGTCGCAGTCAAGCTCCCTTATGCCTTTGCACTCTTCTAATGGTTTCCAACCATTATGAGGGAACCTTTGAGCGCCTCCGATACCCTTTCGGAGGCGACCGCCCCAGTCAAACTCCCCGCCTGACATTGTCCCCCAGCCGGGTCACGGCTGCAGGTTAGAAATCCAATACCGCAAGGGTGGTATCCCAACAGCGACTCCTCACAGACTGGCGTCCATGATTCATTGTCTCCCACCTATCCTGTACATGCAGTACCGAATCCCAGTATCAAGCTGGAGTAAAGCTCCATGGGGTCTTTCCGTCCTGGCGCGGGTAACCAGCATCTTCACTGGTATTTCAATTTCACCGGGTGCATTGTCGAGACAGCGCTCAAATCATTACGCCTTTCGTGCGGGTCGGAACTTACCCGACAAGGAATTTCGCTACCTTAGGACCGTTATAGTTACGGCCGCCGTTTACTGGGGCTTCAATTCAAAGCTTCGATTGCTCTAACCTCTCCTCTTAACCTTCCAGCACCGGGCAGGCGTCAGCCCATATACCTCACCTTACGGTTTTGCATAGACCTGTGTTTTTGCTAAACAGTTGCTTGAGCCTATTCTCTGCGGCCTGGTTTCCCAGGCACCCTTTCTCCCGAAGTTACAGGGTCATTTTGCCGAGTTCCTTAACAATGCTTCTCCCGCCGGCCTTAGGATTCTCTCCTCATCTACCTGTGTCGGTTTACGGTACGGGCACGTATCACACAATAGCGGCTTTTCTTGACAGCCGGAATCACACACTTCGCTACTTTAGTTCGCTCCGCATCACAGCTTCGGATTGCTAAGCGGATTTGCCTGCTTAACTCCTACCCTGCTTGCCCCGGTCTTTCCATTCCCGGGCTGTGCTGTCCTTCTGTGTCCCCACAGTTCTGATGATACGCGGTACAGGAATCTCAACCTGTTGTCCATCGGCTACGCTTCTCAGCCTTACCTTAGGCCCCGACTTACCCAGAGCAGATCAGCTTTACTCTGGAAACCTTGGATATTCGGCCTGGAGGATTCCCACCTCCATCTCGCTACTCATTCCGACATTCTCTCTTCTTAAATGTCCACAGCTCCTTGTCGGTACTGCTTCTTCCCTTTAAGAATGCTCCTCTACCAATGTATTACTACATTCCTAAGCTTCGGTGTTGTGTTTCAGCCCCGGACATTTTCGGCGCAGGAACTCTCGACTAGTGAGCTGTTACGCACTCTTTGAATGTATGGCTGCTTCTGAGCCAACATCCTAGTTGTCTCTGAAATCCCACATCCTTTTCCACTTAACACACACTTTGGGACCTTAGCTGTAGGTCTGGGCTCTTTCCCTTTTGACTGCCCAACTTATCTCGTGCAGTCTGACTCCCGTACATCATTTACGCGGCATTCGGAGTT